>Ga0070740_10000968_pt1 | contig 44831 bp, 38 predicted proteins | sample Coa_R2_FD_67286 | JGI IMG/M metagenome (GOLD analysis project Ga0070740, IMG submission 67286) | Surface soil microbial communities from Centralia Pennsylvania, which are recovering from an underground coalmine fire - Coalmine... | ecosystem: Environmental > Terrestrial > Soil > Unclassified ... | reverse complement strand
CGTCACTTGTACCTTGCGCAAGCCACTGCTGTAACCATTGCTCAAGCGTTATCCAACGGCTGAGGCTGCACATAGCGTACTCAGCAGCTGATCCCAAGCGGTACAGCTGACCGTTGGCGTCGATGCACACCTCCACGTCACATCCAAGATCGCAGAGAGGCGCAAGCTGATGCGGCCAGACATCCGATGGGAGAAGAACTTTCTGGGAAGTGGGCAGGTCGATCAGCGCCGGGCTGCCCCAGCGGTGGCATTTGATCAGCGTCTCGTCGTTCCCATTTTCAAACGTTCCGGGTTCCCCATACCCCCCAATGGCTCCTCGTAATCCTGCGCCTGGACCAAATCCGCCATTGGCAAGCTGGAGGTACAGCATCTTCAGGAGGGGCGGCAGGGGAAAACCGAGAATCTGCTCGGTCTCCTGGAGCTGCTCAGGAGTTGCCGGAGGATAGACAAAGCCCCATCTAAAGGAGGGCTTGCCGACCAGAGCGGCCTTCGTCCATTTGAAATCCGCCGGGCCATACCAGCCTTCACGCTGACATTTTTCCTGGATAGCTTCGATCATCTTCATTCCTTTGCGCCTCCTGCCTCTTGTTCAAACAATGTCATCACACTGGTGTTCCTTATCCTAATCATAAAGGAATCGTCCCACCTTCGCAAGCGGTGTGAGAACGTGTGTTCAACAGCCGTTTTCCACGCGGCGCGACCGTTGGGGAAGTGGGTCGGAAACTGCCGACCACGCTCCCCCGCCGTCGCGCTCTACGGGTAAACCTGCCTCAAATCCTGCCTTCGAACCCGCACTGGCTTGGTGGTGTTAGGTTTCGGCGGTCCAGGCGTATAGGGTCCGGCAGGGTATGCGCGTGGCGAAAAGCCACTCGGACTCCCCGGTACAATGTGCCACACGTACAATCCAAGTCGTACACCGCTTCCTCCCGGTTGGCTGCCGACCTGCTGCTGCAACTGCTGTCGCCAGGATGGGAAACTGCGCTGGCAGGGATCACAGACCCGCACCTGGCTGAAGAGCAGGATATTGATCTCGTTGACCGAGTTCAAGTGATACTGGGAAAACACCTCGGGTAGCCCGAAGTACTGGACCCAGCGCAACAGAATCTGCTCACAATGATTCTCGTTCGAATTCTCCCCATAGCCGACGGCGATGTGGCTAGGGCCTTCGTAAATTTTTCCCGCCGTCGTGATGTAAAGCTGAACGAGACAATAGTTATTGGTACTCTTGTTGCGCCGCCGATGCCCTTCCACCTCCTGTGCCAGGGAATAAATGTGTGCAGCAGGGTCGAACGAGGGGACGGGAGTCAACGGATTCGGTTGTCCCCCTTTCGGGGTACTGCTGCTCATCAGGTACACAAAGAGGAGCAGGGCTGCCACGATAAGTAGCAGCACGATGCTCAAGCTTGAGGTTGATCGCTGTGGTTGCATACGTACCTCCAATTGGAATAAATTTGGGATACAAAAGCGTCTGAACACCGCTCAACTGGCGAAGGAACAAATGAGAGGGAGGGGAACTACAGACCGGGGTCCGCGGACCTCCTAGAGGATAGCCGACTAACGGGTCGAGGAGGCCTGGTATCTTGAGACGGCGAGGTGCGCAGACTCCCCCGTGCCGTCCACTGAGCCAACGCATCAGGAACAGGTCTTAGATGGTGGGGTCAGTCGCAAGGAGGCCTTCGGCCTTCTGTATTGGCAGCACCGACGTATCCCCGCACCGTTCGGAACAAGTACCATACCTGACCTGGGCTTCCCCCTGCAGACTCCTGCATCATTCCTGCCATATCTGGCCGTCGCTCGATTCACGAATGACGGCCTTCAGATCATCCAAAGACAAACGCACCTCCACCCGGTTGGTATCGCGTTCATCAATGAAAAAGGGGCGTCCTGTTGCTTATGAAAGAGGCAACAGGACGCCCCTTGAAACGGCGTCTTTACCTGTCTATCGAGGGAGCGTGTCTCCCTCAGTTCGTCTCAGGTGTGTTAAATTTTTGTCTGCTCAAGCTGGTCGAGCGCTGCCTGCAGGTCGGCGCGATCACGGAGCGCTGGGGACTTGGAGACAACCCGCTTCAGCTGCGCAACGTCCTGCTTGAAGAGCTGCTGCGCTTGCTCGGGCGTGTTGCTCTGCACGCGCAGGCAGAGTGTGTGCAAGGCGTCAATGACTGCCTGCCGCCCTGGATACCCCTCAGAAGGTTCCGGCAAACAGGCTATCACCTGCCTGAGCGCCTTTCTCCAGGGCAGCCCCAAAGGGACCTCGGGATACCGCTGCACCTTCGGACGAGCTGAAGCAGCACCAGCCCGCTGCGGCTTGCCATTCGAGGGGCGATCCACGTCCATGAGGGCAGGGGGCGAAATAGGTTTGCCTCCTTTGTCGCGTTTGAATTTCATTTTTAGTTCCCCCTTTGAACTCTTCGAGATTTTTTATTGGTGGTTGCTTGCTGCGTACAGCATCGGGTACAAAGCAGGCCAGACCTCTCAGAGAGGAATTTCAATCGCAGAGTACCTTCCCCAAGGTATCCACGAGGGCAATTCCCTTACCTACCATGCTGGGGCAAACTTGCCCCCTCCATCACGCCAGATGAAAACAATGCCCTGCGCTTGCCCCTCACGGGCAACCATCCGTTCCGTCTGGGTGGCTGTCACCCAGGTGAGGGTCGTCGCTCCATACCTGCGTTGCGCCTCTTCAGCGAGAGAGCGCAACATCGATATGCCGTAGGAGACGCGATCCGAAATGCTGATTTCCGGATCGATCCACAAGGCGATGAGGTGGGGACCACCTGCACCCAGCTCATTTGTAGGGGCTAAAGTGGCCATGCCAGCAGCGTGGTTAAAGACCTCGAGAAGAGCCACGGCTTCCACATCGTACCACCGCCCTCCCTCAAAGAGGACCACCCCTTGAGCGGTAAGGGCAGGCATGTTCAATAAGTGTTCTTTCAGTCGTTGAACACGCCTATCACCTGGCTCAACGATACTCACAGTATACATCTCGTCTCGCTTTCCTCGCTCCAGGCTTCGGTAGTTTTTTGATTCCATCGTTTTTGTCGAGGACGCTACCTGTATTACCACTTGGCAGCATCATCCTCATCCGTTTCATAGCCTGCTGCGTTGAGGCGGCGGACCGCCTCAACGAGCGTCTCGTGTTTCCGGTCGACCAGCATAATCATGCCGGTCTTTGAGTCATCTCCATAGGGGAACCAGTCCCCTGTTGTCAACGGACCAAGAATTTTAGCGATTTTTTCCGGGTCCATCTCTGGATACCCTTTACTCCCCATGTCATAGACCTTCAGGGCTGCGTACCCCTCCATCTGCATTCCATGCAGCGTCTTTTGTTTCGACTCCGACATCTTCTTTCTCCTTAGCTTTGGCCCAGGTGATGCAGGAGCGAATACCTCTGCGTTATCTGGGCCTTTCTCTGTTTGCTTCTTTCAACCAAAGTTTTATGAGATTCCGGTTCCTCCTCCAGTATATCTGGAGAACACCGGGAAGGCATCAGAAAGCCCTCTGATTTTTCTCAGAGATGCTTCTGATGAGCAGGCGTTCGTTTCTTGACAAGTAGTGCGATACACCACCTCTTGCGTCACTGACGATCCTTCCGACAATCGACGCAAAAGACAACCATCTGCTGGAAGCTCGCGCGGTGGGGATCAGCCTCATGGTACCACCCCAGACTCAAGGCAAGCTGCGCTAACCATTCCTCATCGGAAAGGACGGTCAACCAGTCACAGAACACCTGGACAATCCCCTTGGGATCGCCGACGAGGTACCCTATCTTCCGTCTGCTTCGCTGTCTGTTTGTGTCCTTTCCAGGGTACGGATACCTTCCTTGAAGTAGTTCCGTGCCCAACTGAGAAGCTGGGGGAGAGTTCGCACGTCTGGCGGGAAAAGATAGTAGGCCTGCTTCTCAGCAAACCCAGAAAAATTCTCCAGGTCGCCTGGATTTTCATTGAACGTCGCTCCGTAATGCTTTTCTGGAGTGACGTAGAAATGTGTTCGGGCTAATTCAAAGAATATCAACCGTTCCTCTTCTTCAACGGGATGCTCAACATCCCATTCGAAGCCCTCAAAACGATCCTGCCATTTCTTCCGTGTCTCCTCTATCGCCTCTCGCTGAAGAGTGGGATAGAGGTTTGCTTCACCTTCTCGCTTGGGAGCAACATATCCATCGTAGTAGTCAAGCGTATCAACCAGCTCGTAAGGTCGATCCACCCCAGGTTTCGCCACGTAAAATGTCCATGACATGTTTCTCCTTTACACAAAGTGTTGCAAAGCGAGGCGCGCTGCCTCCTCCACCGTCGCCAGGACTTCTACCATCATACCTCCCGCCTTCTCCTGGGCTTTCTTGTTTGTGAACACAACAAAGATCGCCTCGCGAAAACGCGAGATATAGCCCACTTTGCCATCGGGCAGCCGGACGATGGTGCCATTCTCGCAGGTGAGCAATTGTTTGTTTCGATTCATGAATCCTCCTGTGGACGTGTACAGATCACGCTTTACCTCTAGTACTACAGTGACACTTAGCTGAGAAAAGTGATACACTGCTTCAGGAGGGTGAAGCAGTTGACCAACATTGAGGAAGAACAAGCACAACCCGAGCAGAAAGGCGATCTGTACCTGCGAGCGGCAGAGGAACTGGCCCACATGCAGCAGCGCATTGGGCCACATTTCCGACGAGCGGAAGTGCGCCAGCGTGTCGGTCGCTTTCTACAAGGATTGCTCTCAGGAGTGGAACGCAAGAACGGCTGGCAATTGGCTGAGGAATTGGGCGAGCATGGTCCGCGTGGCGTGCAACGGCTGTTGGCGGAAGCAGACTGGGATGAAGAGGCGGTGCGTGATGACCTGCGAGCGTATGTGGTGGAGCAGTTGAGTGAGGAAAATGCAGTCCTCGCTCTCGATGAAACCGGCTTTATCAAGAAGGGGAAGAAATCGGCAGGAGTCGCCCGGCAGTACAGTGGAACCGCTGGGCGGCGCGAGAACAGCCAGGTGGGCGTCTTTCTGCTCTACGCCAGCAACCGAGGGGCAGCGTTCCTGGATCGGGCGCTCTACTTGCCAGAAGAATGGACGACGGACCGGGTGCGCTGTCGGGAAGCCGGCATTGCTGACGACGTGGCATTTGCCACGAAAGGAGAACTCGCCAGACAGATGCTGGCTCGTGCCTTTGCCGCAGGGGTGTCGGCGCAGTGGGTGGTTGGCGATACGGTCTATGGCTACGAGGAGTTGCGGCTGTGGCTCGACGAGCAGCAAAAGAACTATGTGCTGGCGGTTCCTGACACGCATCTGGTGTGGGTAGCTGGGCAACATCAGCCCATCGGCTATGTGGCTGCACTCCTGCCACCCGAGGCCTGGACGGTCCTCTCAGCAGGGCAAGGAAGCAAAGGTGAGAGGCTGTATGAGTGGGCTTGGATGCAGTTACCGGCACAAAGCGAGGTGGCAAGCGATCGAGCACGATGGCTGCTGGTGCGCCGCAATCTCTGCGATCCGAGTGAGCGCGCTTACTATCGGGCGGCAGGCCCAGTCGGTACGACCCTTGCCGAGCTAGTCCGGGTGGCAGGCAGTCGCTGGAAGATCGAAGAAGGCCTGGAAGAGGCCAAAGGAGAAGTGGGGCTGGATCAGTATGAAGTGCGAGGCTTTCGGGCCTGGTATCGCTTTGTGACGCTCGCATTGCTCGCTCACGCCATCCTGGTGGTGCTGCGCGAGAAGGGCAATGCGCAGGAAAAAAAACAGGAAGCGATGAAAGATCTGTCGAGCTGAGTGTGGCAGAGGTGCGTCGGCTACTTGAGGGACTGGATGAGCCAGCAGAACAACGCCAGAAGCGGCTGTGGTGGTCGCGCTTTCGCCGCCGCCATCAAGCCGAAGCCAAACGCTGCCATTGGCAGCGCTGGGAGCGTCAAGCGCCTTTGAAGCCACCGCAAGCACTTTCGCCCATTCGATTGGCAGGGGTGTCTGAACTGACCGATGCCCAGTGGGAGAAAATTCGTCTGCTGCTCCCACCGTATCGGTTTCAGGCGAGACGGCAGGTGAGTGAGCCTCGTCTGATCATTGAAGCGATTGTCTGGGTTATGAGAACGGGCTCATCCTGGCGCGAGATTCCAGAACGCTTTGGTCCCTGGTCCAGCGTCGCCGAGCGGTATTACCGGTGGTGCAGAGAGGGGAAATGGACGCTCATTCTGCAGGTGTTGCAGGAGCAAGATGGTCCTCTTTCCTCCTCCGCCTGAGGTTCATAAGTGTCACTGTAGTACTAGGTAGGAATCTGTTTCGTCGTCAAAACCTGGTTTTCTCAGATTCTACCATGCAGGTAATATCTCCCCGCCTCCTTCATTCCACCTGCTGAAAAGCGTTCCCGGTTCCCCTGGGGACATTGACTTGTTGGGAGTCGTCCCTTGCTGGATACCACGACGAAAATCGTGATGGTATCGCCCTTTTCCAAGGCATAAAAATCCCCTCGCGATCTGTATCGCGAGGGGAAAAGCTATTCCTCCGGGAAATCGGGGAGAAATGGATCGTCCGAGGAACCCGCCGAATAGCTGTCGGAAGTGCTGGATGGTGGCTTGGAATCCAGCATCTTCATCTCAGAAGCGATCACTTCGACCATCACCCGTGGATTGCCATCTTTGTCGTTGTATTTGCGCTGGGTCAGGCGGCCCTCGATATACACCTTTGAGCCTCTGTGCAGATACTTGTCGCAAATTTCTGCCAGTTGCCGCCATGCCACGATGTTGAACCATTCGGTCTCCTCTTTTCGCTCGCCGGAACTGCTTTTAATAACGCGATTGACGGCCAGCGAAAATTTTGTGACAGGAGTGCCATCAGGTGTGACACTCAAATCTGGATCTTTGCCAAGATTCCCGATCAGCATGATTTTGTTCAGCATGCAGTTCTCCTTCCTTTTATTCGTATTCACTGGCAAGTAATGCTTGCCTTCTTTACAAAACAGCCTTTACAAAACAGCGTGCTACGCTACAAGATGTGCGAACCACCTCCTTTCTTTCCGTCCAACTCTTCGCTTGCCCTCGTCGGCATGTCAAAGAGCCAGGAACCTGGGCGAACGGCAGTGAAAGCCTGGCTGCTCAGCAGGCGGCCGCCAAACAGCTGCACCAGCTGCGGGTTCCTTCCTTGGCTGAAGCCAATGCGATAGGGAGCTTCGAAGTAGGTCAGCACCGCTTTCCACACGGGCGAGGTCCCAGCGATATCATAGACAAGGATCGCGTCAAAGGCCCGGCGTGGAAGTGCGTTGGCTCCGCTGGTTCGCAGCTGCGCCTGACGTAGGGACGCAATCCAAACGGACGCACCAGAGGCGTCCTCTGCAGCGGAGGGTTCCTGCACTGGGTAGCGTTCGCAGAGCCTGGTTTTCCCCTCACGCGACCCCCAACCTGCATACAGTTGTTTCAAGTGCAACAGCAGCGCTGCCGACCCGGGCAAGAGCAGCATGCGTTCCACCTCGTTGAAGCGCAGCAGTCGCTCGAGACACTGCATAAACTGGTCGGCTTTTTTCGCCTGACCAGCTGGCAGCTGTACGAGCGCCCAGGAGAGACGAGCCTGTTCATTGTCCCGATTCATTGTTCGCCTTTCTCCTCTTTCTATTCGTTCCACAGGGATGGTTGCCAGCGGGGGAGAACCAGCGTAGCCCGTTCCTCTCTGCAGGCAAGGGCTTGCCTCAGCGGGAAAGCGGGCAGGCGAGCCTTCAGCGGCTCGCCTGCTCCCATCTGGCAGTGGTATACCCCCGTGCGGCCAGGGCTTTAGCCGCCGCCGAGAAAACACCCCCGTGATACCAGTAGGCGTAAAACTCAAACCTGGTGAGGTAGCGCTCTACCGGCAGTCCTGCCGACGCCGAAAAACAGAACAGCCTATTGGTACCATCGGCGTTGGTCGTGGCGCTGTGCGCCGGTCCGACCTTCCCGGGGTGCCGCCAGTAGCCCTCTCCTTTTCCGTCGGTGCGCACCAGTTGCCAGCCGAGCGGCAGGAGGAGCGCTTCCCAGGTGACCGTGGGATCGTGATCGAAGAGGTCACCCGGGCGTTCGCCTGCGCCAGACATTCCAGAGTAGTGGAACGTGGGACCATGCGGCTGCGCTGCGGCAGGCTCACGTGGTGGTGGAGAAGGCATCTCATCGAATGTCCGTAGCGAGTCGTAGAGTAGGGTGCGCTCCTCTGCGGAAATGGCTCTGATCGTCGTGACTCCGCCGCGTATGCGCACGTATGGCTTCCCCGTAGGATGCACACCGCCGCGCGAGGGGTCAACGATAATGATGCCGCCTTCCTCTCGTGTCTCGGCCAGGACCTGGATGCGCTGTGGCTCTGGTGCAGGTCGCAGCGCGAGCCGCTGGTTCCCAGGCCTCTGGTCTCCCCTGAACGCCGCAGGACAGCGAAACAGCAGGTGCCTGCCGTTCTTCGGGGTCCGCTCCTCGTATCCGGAGGCAACGAACTCATACAGGGCATACAAGGCCTGCTCAGCCCGGATACGCTTGCGCCAGGCATCAAACGTGGCCGGGTCGTCGAAATCCAGCGCGATCAGCCCGCCACTGATGTAGCCGGTGACGAGCGCCAGGCCGCGCTGTGGAGAGCGAAACCACTCTTCCACCAGGGCCCCGGTCGGCCTCTCCTGCTGGTAGCGCTTCCATCCTACCAGCGCGGGCTGCTTTGACCCGTCGGAACGGATGGGGAGAACGCTTAGGCCAGCCTCAAGCGCGGCCAGCGCCACCTGGTACACAGGCGAGTGATACGCTGGCATGCTCCGCTGCGCTACCACCATGCGCATCCCTCGCTGTCAGACGATGAGACGCGGTACGTTGCCGCCAGACGATAGACCTGCCATACACCGGCGGACATGTACCGATTCTCCCCGCTCGGGAATAAGACAAGCGCCGGCGCAAGAAACGGCGTAGCATCGCGTTTGAAGAGATCCAGCAGCGCCTGCGCAGCCATCGCCGCGAGGAGTGGCAGGATGAGCGCGAGAGTAAGAAGAAGTAGTAACATGCAGGTTCCTCCGTTCGCTGCTTCCTTTGCAGAAGGAAGCAGGCTCGTCGTACAGCACACAAAACAGCATACAGAGCGCCTCTGGCACTCGCATGCCTCGATTCGTTAGGGAGTGAAAGGGGTAATCAGACAGGCAGCTGAGCTCCCCTGTATGGAGTGATGATCGTCTGCAGCGTCGTGATATCCTGGATGCGCACCTGCACGACCACCAGACCGATGTTATCCCGCCCGCCACCGGCAAGGGCCAGTTGCAACAGTCTCTCGGCCATGTAGTCGGCTGACGCCCACGACGTGGACAGCACGGCCGCGAGCTGCTGCTCGTCAGGAACCATTTCCCACAGGCCGTCCGAGCAGAGGAGCAGCGCATCGCCGTTCTGCAGCGTCTCGCGGAAAATATCCACTTCAATGGAAAGGGATGCGCCCAGGCCGCGATAGACCTTGTTGCGATCAGGATGCGTGTAGATGTCGTCAGGGGCAATGGTTCCGTTGGCGACGAGACGCGCTACAATGGAATGATCCTGCGTTATCTGCTCAAGCCCTTTGCCCTGGCGATAGAGGTAGGTGCGGCTATCGCCGACATTCGCGATAAAGGCAATGTTTCCAACAATGAGAGCGGCAGTGAGCGTGGTACCCATATCGGCCTGTTTCTGGCGGCTGCGTTGGTAGACGGCAAGGTTGGCCTGCTCCACGGCATGCCTGAGCAATTCGCCCCACGAGTCACCATCCGTCTGCCCCTTCCGCACTCGTGGCAGGAGCTCATCCACGGTGGTCTCGATAGCCAGGAGGCTGGCCTCCTGACCGTTGGCATGTCCCCCCATGCCATCCGCAACCACAAACAGGCCAAAAGGCACCTGGGCAGGGGCAACGATGCCCTGGGACACGAACACACAATCTTCGTTGGGTTTGCCCTGCCTCTTTTTGCCAGGGTCGAGCCTAACTCCCGCTGAGAACTGGATGGGGAGATCGGAAGGCAAAAGCGCCGGATATTGGCCGGTCAGTGCAGGGGACATCAGATCCAGGGCGTGGGCAAGCAGAAGTTCTGCGTGTTGCGCCTGGCCGTTGACTAGGGCCAGTTGCAGATTGTGCAGGTATGCTCCGACAAGGGCGAGATCAACCTGTTGATCAGAAGCCATGATGATCACCTTTCTAGGTAAGGACGCTCAGGTGGAAGAAGGCAAAAGTATGAGGAGTGTGTGATACAGGCATCGAAATCATCGTAGGATCTCCTCTGTCTTGGGTCCTCCGAAAGCGCAAAAGGAACTCCTGGTTCCTGTTCTAGATCTGCTAGCGGCGGAAAAAAGCACAAAAAAGCCCCCCGTATGCCTGGCTTGCCGTAAAACCAGACAATATCCTGAGCCGTGTTGGTACTCATGTAAAAAGGAAGAGCAGCTACGTGAGCCGCTTACCCTTCATTGGGTTCCCGGTAGAGATGAATGAGCGGAAGATGCTCCGCTCGTTCTTTACCATCAGCCGACGAGGCGCAAAAAGAGCGCCGCACAACATACAGAGCGCAAACATACAAAGCAACGACCTACGCGGGATGCTTTCAAGGGAGAGCTTTACAAGACGCACTACCTCACGCGCTACGCGCAAAGCCTCTATGCAATGACATACGAACGACGCACTCCAGGAACGCGCCTACAATGAACACACTACGCACACAACAATTCGGTTCCCGACGCCGACCAGGAGAGTTCTCTCAGATCGAGAGCCCTACGCGACAGGGGTTCCATCCCTGTTTATCCCGATGCGGCGCTCTCATCACGCGATCATACTGCCGGAATGATCTCAGCGGAGATGATCGTGATGGTCATACAGCCACGCCATCAAAAAGAGGCAATGATGCTGTATGGTGGTATCCTTGTTGATACCTGCAGCAGGAATTGCGACCTGCTGTGGATCCGGGTGGATCCATTCATTACTACTTACACTGTTAGCATACATGTTGTCCCTCTCGAAACGAGGGAAACGAGCGGGGATTCGACGGGAAAATGGGGTGGACATGCCATCTCTGCCAAGAGGAGCGATTTTTTGTTTCTTACGATACTCGTTGGCCATCGAAACTGAGATATCTGGGAACGTGTGGAACACAAGAATCAATGCGCGCATTTTGTGAAAGGGGAAGCTGCTCTCAGCCCACTTGCCTGGCAGGATGATGCTCCATACAACTGTCTGGTACTCCTGGCAATCTTCGCCTCGCTTCTCTTCGCAGAGGCCAGGTTTTTCACCATCTGCACCATGAGGTCTTCACGGACGGAAGAGTGACGCCTACTTATCACAGCCCTTCCTCACAGCACCCAGAAAATAGGAATGAGCGAGGAAGAACCCGGGGGGGTCCGTCCTCAGCTCGCGTGGTTTTGAGAGGTATCGCGTTGACGAAGGAAGGGAGCGCACAAGAGAAGCAAGCTCATACTACCAGATGGTATTTCCACCGAGGAGCGCTTCTCCATCACTCGACCATCCCCTGCATCACCGCAACGACGCCGGACCAACGGGACCTCTCATAGCCGTCGGCCTCTACAGCATGTGGATGAGCAGGTATACTATTCCTGCCACCACAAGTGCAACGATAAGGAAATCCAGCAGGCAGCCCAAGCCCCACCTGCGCTTGCTGGTAGCAACAAACGCTTCCTGGTAGCTCGCGGTGGACTTCGTCATGTCCACCGCCGCATCGGTCAGGCGCGTCGCCGTTTTCAGCAACAACTCACCCGCCTCGCGGGTTTGCTCCGCTTGCTCCTGTGCAAGTGCAGCCCAGTCCTGGGCGAGGTGATGGTCCTCGCGCCAGAACAGGCGCTGCTCCTGCTGGAACTCGAAGGCAATGCGCTGCCAGTCACGCTGGCGGCGCTCTTCAGCTTCCGCACGCTCCCGCAAGCGGCGCTCTTCAGCTTCCGCACGCTCCTGTTCGCCCTGCCTGAAGAGCTGTTCGAGTTCCGCTGCAAGCGTGAGTTCCTCACGCAGCAGTTTGTGCCAGAACGCCTCCTGCAGGCCGATGTCATTCGGGTCAACGACTGACCCATGAAATCGAATGACCACGTCAAGCGCCTCCTTGATCGCCCACTCCTGCAATAAGCAGGCAAGCAAAGGTCCAATGCGGGGAATAGCTCCCCCGAAGGCCACCTGACGCAGAGTGGCCCACTGCTGGTCGAGGCGGTCAAGACAGGTTCGCCTCACCTGCTGTAGAGAAGCCAGAGGCTCAGAGCGACGCTGAGCCGCGTCGATGGTCTGGAGGAACACCCTCCAGACTGGAACGAGATCGGCCTGCGGAACACGAACTGCTGGTTGTGCGTTCATGGAAAATACTCCTTTTCCACGCTGCACACGTCTCGAAAGGAGCCTTCCAGGCACACAGGCGTTTCCACCCGGTACAGGAAGCCTTTCTCCCAAGCCCTGTGCCAGGTGGACATAGTCAACAACAAACAAACATGGTTATCCTCATGAGGATGATGACAGCATACCTGCGGCGCTGCGAACGAGCGCGGGAGTACGTGTGACAAAGAAAGGGAAGGCAGGAGAAGACCCAGGGAAACGCGAGGGAAAATGGCGAACCATGCCGCCGAGACGCTGGGGGACTTTCCTGCATGGATGCTGCTGCTGCTTCGCCATGCAGATCATCCACCATCTTTCTCTGCTCTGCTCGGCGATAGTGCAATGCTCCTCTCCACAGCCCCAGCATGCCGCTGATCGCATTCCTGCTCGCGCGAGCAGGAAAACCGTCGTTCGCGAACCGGCTGTGAGATGGTGTGGCCCTGCTGTGTGCGCACACAGCAGGGCCACACCTGATACGAGATATCTGGCCATGAGCACACGCTGGTTGGATGCGTACAAGCTGCACAGGTGGTCTTTCAGAACACGTGCAGCTTTGCCGCCAGGTGGCACTCACAAAGAAAAGACACAAAACAAGGGAGTGCCAACGACGACACCTGTGTTGAACCCGCTTCAGAGAAGTCGTCTCCGCTCGTCTCAGCGCTATTTTCAGCATGGGCATTCTTTGGCCAGGCAAGCGACACGCCAGAACTGGTTTGTGTAGAAGCCGTCTGTTGATCGCTGAGAGCATGCCGTTAACACGCGTTTCTCGCGCCCTACGATCTGCACTCCGGCACGCCCTCTCAGCCAAACAACAACCAGCCGGTCTTCCCTCCCGTATCTCACCCCAGGGGCGGCAACCTGCGCTCGAGCGGACAGCAGAACAGCAGGGATCAGAGCGTACCAGAGAGAGCTGCCCCAGCGAAAAGACGCGGTTTTTTTCCTGTCGTTGCGTGACGATCTCCCCACACGCCCATTGCTAAAAAAAGGAGCTTTCCTCAGCCAGATCTCCCTCTTCTGCTCCACACCGCGACTGAAAACCGTTCGTCGTCGATACCGCCTCAAGCACACAAGACGGCTCACCGGCAGGCAACAGTCCGCCCCAGCACGGTATGCGGGGAGAGAGAGACGTGGTCCGTCGACGCACCTGCCTCACCGAAGTGGTACATGCCTCGAAGCCAGCATGCAGGAGGAAGGTATCTGGCCCTTTTCTCCCTTCCCCCTTCGCCAGAGAGGGCATTGATGACCCCGCGTCGTCGCGCTTTTCCTCACCCGCTCTCCGCGTCCCGCCCATTTCCACCTGCCACCCCGCTCAGTTCCCTGCGCATTCTCTCCCGATCCTCGCGTCAGCCCTGCCTGAGTCCAGCTTTGCCTGCTACCCTGGCAATCGTCGCATGCGTGTCCTGCCGACCGTATTGCTCCTTTCTCCATACAAGAGGCAGGACACGCACAGGCCATAAAGAACGAGGAGGACCAGCCCTATGGACATTGGCACACAAATCGCCATGCATATCCTGCAAATCGGCAGCCAGCTGGCCGAGCAGACACGCACGCTCGTCAGCCTGATCGGCAACACACCGCTCGAGGATGCCACTGCCAACCCCGTCGTCAACACGCTCTGGGGACTGATGGTCATCCTCGCCGATACGCTGCTCGGACTCGCCTTTCTGCTCGCGCTCATCCAGCAGCTCTACGGAGAATTTACGGGCAGGCTCTCACTGCCGCTCTCCCAGCTCCTCGGCCGACTGTTCCTGTCGGCAGTGCTGATCCACCTCTCGCACCTGCTTGGCCAGGACCTGCTCATTCTTATGAATGAGATGAGCGGCATCCTCACCGCCAACGTAGCCGACTTTATCCGGCAGGCCAACGGCGGGCAGGCAGCGGCGAGCAACCAGCAGGTGGTCATAGCGGCCGGCCTCTCCATTGCCTTTGGCGCGAGCCTGCTACGCGTCGTCTTTCAGGCCGTGCGGCGCATCGTCTTTTTCGACGTCCTGTTCATCCTGTCCGGGCCAGCTTTCGTGCTGGCGTTTCACCCGCAAACGACCGCGTATTTCGCCTTCTGGGCGCGCACCTTCGTCACCACTGCCGCCTCGCAGTTCCTACAGTACGTGACGCTGGGTATGGGGATCGCCTTCTGGACCGCCGCCCAGCACAACGGGCCGATTGGCACCATTCTGGCCATCGCCGCGCTCAACCTGACGGCAGAAATTCCCACCCTGCTCTCCTGGTTCGCGACTTCGGCCTCGGCCTCGGTCGGGGGCGTCGGCTCGCTCCTGCGCAACGGCATCATTGCCTCGCGCCTGCTGTTCTAAGTCATCATGCACCTCTTGAAAGGAGTACGTTTCGTATGAATACGTTCAACAATCTGAACCACATTATCCAGATCTTGCAGCAAAATGCTGTCACCATCGGCATCACGCTCTGTGGCCTGGTCTTCGTCATCTACGTCCTGCGCGTCCTGCTCGACCACGATCAGAGTCCGGCAGCCCGGAGCGAGCGCTGGGCCAAGGTTGGACGCGCCTTTCTCTGCGCCTTCCTCATCACGGGGTTTGTGGCCGTGATCAAACTGGCGCAGTTTTTGGGCGGCCAGTTGTAGTTCGCACCCAGCGAAGAAGCGGAGCGACCACCATGAGCTACTCAGAGCAGCACCACGATGAACAGCATGACCCCCTGCTCAAAGAGATGCGCGACGACCTGTTCGATTTCGAGGAGACTATCTTCGGCATGCGCCTGCAGCAGTTGCTGGCCGATATCGGGGCCGGGCTGTTCATCGTGAGCGTCAGCGGTCCCCTGCCACTCCCTCTCCGACTCGTCGTCTGTGCTCTCCTCGCGGCTACCGGCTACCTGCTCATTCACGGAACGGTGCAGGACCAGCCAACCGTGATCTGGTTGTGGCTGGTCCTGCGCTCACTCACCCTGCCCAGGTACACCACCTGGCAGCCTGCGCCTGGAGCAAGTCCCAGGCGCAGGCGCAACCATGGTCCGCCCGCGGTCCAAACCACCTGGGTGCCGCTGGACACGCTCTCAGAAGGAATCGCCGGATACACAGGAACAGGGGCGCGGGGAGCAAGCTCCGGGTATTACTGGGCCGCCTTCGAGCTGGCAGGCCGCAATATTACCCTGCTGCCACAGACCGAGCAGCTTCGCTTTTTCAGGCGCTTCGAGCGCTTCCTCATCGGACTGCCTTTCCGCCTGCAGTTTCTCACCCTCTGCGAACCCACGACCGTCGATTCGTTCCCACCCCTGGTAGCACAGGAGCAGGCGCTCTCAAAACGCAGGCAGGAAGCCCCCCGCTTCGTTCGCCTGCACCAGGCGACGCTCGATATGCAGCGGCGTGAACTGCTCACGACGACGCAGGTCCGCCACTTCGTCGTTGTGAGCGCCTCGCGCCGGGAAGAGGCGTACCGCGCCAGGCGCGAGCAGGGCAAGACCAGAGGTGGGCTGCCCGCATTCCTCTTGCAGTACGTTCTCTCCCCGGACACGCCCGCCATCTCGGACGACTTCGTGCTAGCACAACTACGCACACGCCTGGCTACGCTGCGCCAGCTCTTTCAGGAACTCAACGTGCGCGCGACCTTGCTTGACGATAAGGGCTTGCTCACCCTGTTCGCCTCGTGTCTGAATCCCGGACACAGACCTCCTGACTTCATCCCCGAGGTGGTATCCGCGTGTGAAAACGAGCAAGTCACCGAGGCAACTTCCCCACACCAAAGACGAACTGCCGGAGGCTCCAGTACCACTCGCAGGCGCTATCGCAAGCAGCTGCGAGGTGTCCACGGCTCCCTCACCTATACGAGTACACGACCGGACAGGCGGCTCGAACCCGGCATGCTCCGCCTCGCGGATCTGCTCGCTCCTTCCAGCATCAGGCTCGCCAACGATTGCCTGCAAAGCGAGGTCAACCAGGTCTTGCGCTACAGCCGTACCATCAAGGTGAGAAAAATCGAGGGCGAGCGGCGCTGCGGATGGTTAGAGGACATCACAGGGCTTGGCTTGCCCCTAGTGATGTCCACCACCATCGAACCGCTCGACCCAGAAGCGAGCCTCAAGCAGCTTGAAAAGGAACAGGTCAAGGTGGAAAGCCTCAAGGTGACCGACGCCAGGCAAGCGCGGCTCACCTCCGCCAGATACCAGACCCTGGCCGAGCGCATCAGCAAGGCCTGCAGAGAACTCGCCAACAAGCACATCGGCATAGATGCCGTGCAGATGACGTTTCTCGTACATGCAAGTAGCCGCTCCCGCCTGCGAGACCGCACGCGCTACCTGCTCTCGCGCCTGCAAGGCATGCGGCTGCGCGTGCGGGTCGCCCATCGCATGCATGATGCCTGCTGGCAGTCGATGCTCCCCTCCTGCCAGCCTCTACGCGCTGACAGCGTGATCCGTATGCCAACCGATGCCGTCTCGACGCTGCTCAATGTGCGTACTGGCACGCTTGGTACCCCTGATGGCGTGTTTTTGGGCTGGACGGGCAAGGAGTTGGGGCGCCGCCCCGTCTACTGGCATCCCTGGCCCGAGAACGGCCAGCTGGCCAACCCACATCTGGTCATCATTGGCGATTCGGGCCAGGGAAAATCGCTTACCGGCAAGGTGATCACCAGCGGGCTGATCGCCCTCGGGATCGCGGACGTGGTGGTGCTGGACCGTGACGACGACTACCTGCTCCTCCACCAGTACGCGCAGTGCGAGAGCCAGCGTTACAACCTGGCACGCGGTTGTCCTTTCAATTTCCTCGCGCTGCCCCTGGCCCCAGAACACATCGACCCTGAGGACCCAGCGGACTTCGTGGGGGAGTTTCTCGACAACCAGTTCCTGCCAGGCCTGCACCTGCTCTTATACGCCGCACACGAACACGTTTCACAAAGCGAGGATGCCTACCTCATGCTCGTCGGCAGGCGTACCTTCGCTGCCTTTGGCCTGACGAGCGAAGGTATCCGTGCCAGGCCATCTCTGTTGCTGGGTCCAATGCCAACCCTGGCCGATTACATCGCGATAATGAAACAGACGCCCGCCTCGAGCAGCGAGATGCAGCGGGCGCTGCTCGAACGGTTGGAAAAGGTCGCGTACCTCTTCTCAGGGCAAACGAGCGCCAGCATCGACACGCCGCTCACCATCTTCAACATCCGCGAACTCGATGAAAAGTGGTATCCGTTCATGACCTTCGTGGTACAGCAGTTCTTGCTGCGTCACCGCGCCCTGCATCAAGACAAGCGCTACCTGGCCTATATCGTTGAAGAAGCGAGCTATCTTCTCAGACACCCGGCAGGGCGGAAATATCTGGAAACGGGGAGCCGCGGCTTCCGTAAGCTAGGCATCGCCCAAATCACGCTCTCGCAGCATCCACGCGAGTTCCTTGCCGAAGGGGCAGTCGTCCTTTCCAATGCCGGAACGGCGTTGTTCCTCGGCATGCAGCCGAATGCGGCCAGCCTGCTCGACCTGCCGCCTGAACTGGAACAAACAGTGACCCAGGCCTCACCCGGCCAGGGCGTGCTGCGTTGTGGCAACGAGTACGGTCCAATCCAGATTGTGACCAGCCGCCAACATCGTCGCCTGTTTACTACCAGCCCCCAGGAGCGCAGGCGATATAGCAAGGCTTCTAGCAGCGACCAGCCTGCCTAGCGCGGCGAAGGAGAGGAGCTGGCAGAATACGTGGGGCTTGTGTCGGAACAGGAAAAGGAGAAAGACATGAGAAAAGAACGAAAGTGCGTGTGTCATCTCGAACACCAGGCTGATCCAGGGAGGTGGCCAACCATGCTGGCCGCTCTCCTCGCCTGGGCAGCAACGCCTCGGCTCGTCCGCCTAGTGCTGCTGCTGTCCTTGTTGCTCGCCTCGCTTCTCGGCTGGCTCTTCCTGGCCTGCTGGCTCGCCTCCCCTGCTGGACAGCCAGAACACCTGCGGGTGGCAACCCTGATAGGGATGGGAATTGCTGCGGGAGATAGTTTTGTATGACCACCAACAGCGCGCCCACCTCCTCTAGGGGAGATCTGGCCTCGGCTCCTACCGTCCCGCTTGCCCCCCAGCGCCAGGGCTGTTCCCACCTGGTGCGCATTGTCCCTTACGAAGAGGGGGAGCGTGAAGCGGCGGCCACCGAGACCTGGTTACAGGCCTGCGCCACCGACGACCCCTTTGCGCTCGAACTGGTCGGAACCCGGCGTGATCAGGGCTTTGTCCTGCGCGCCTCAAACCAGGCCCAGCTCACCCTGTTGACCAAGCAGTTCGAGGCCCAGTACCCACAGGCCGAAGTACAGCACCTGGCGGCTGAAACAGATCCATTGCTGCTGGCCCCAGGAGAACACGCGGTCGTCGGCCTGTTTCGGCTCGCCCGGCCCTCCTGGATGCCGATTAAAACCTTCATTGGCAAGGCGCTGGCCTTGCCGGGGGGCGACCCCATTCACGGCATCTTCGCTGCGATGGAACCACTCGGACACGCAGAGCGCCTGATCTGTCAACTAGCCCTGGTTCGCGCCCCGGATTCCTGGATCGACCCCAACCTGCGCAAAGCGCTGGAACACCCTTTGCAACCCGAACGCGATGCCGCACGCGACCAGAGGCAGGCATCCTCGCGCTCAGACCTGGCCGAGGGCCTGCGGCTCGCCGCGCTCGTCCTGCTTGCACTGGTCGTCCTGGGAGGCTACCGGCTCTACCTGGCGCACCAGTTGCTCATCCTGGCCGCCCTCGTCCTCGTCATGCTCCTTGCTGGCAGCGGGGCGCTCGCCTGGTGGCTACGACAGGACAGCCGCCCGCTCTACAACATGGAGCTGGTGGCCGAGAAGCTGGCCCGCCAGGCCTTCTATACGCAACTGCGCGTCATCGCCATCGGTCCAGCACACACGTCGAGCGAGGTTGCCCTCGCGCAGCATGTGCGACGCCTGGAAACAGCCTACCGCCAGTACACACTAGCTTCCGCTAATAGCTGGCGTCTCGCGCGCATGTTCACCGTCAAGGCCGACAGCCAACAAGCGGCCCGGCTCTGCCACCCGCAGCACGCTTTCACCTGGCGCGGGTGGCTTCCGCGCCTGCTCCACCTGGGGGCGCTCAGTCCTGATGTCTTGAACGCGCTCGAACTGGGCGGCCTCTTTCACCTGGTACAAGAAATGGCGGACCTGCCGCTGATCCGTAGGATTTCCGTCAAGCACCTGCTGGCCTCTCCTGAAATCATGCACGAGATCGAGCAGGCACCCACGCCCCAGCCGCCAGCGCTGCTCGGACACTCGCGCCATCGCGGCCACGCCGTTCCGGTCTACCTGCCCTTCGCAGCGCTCTTTTCGCACATGTTCCTGGCAGCGCGCTCGCGCTACGGTAAGAGTACGCTCATGCAATTGCTGTTGTGGGCGGTGATGCAACCGGTGCGGGACAGCAGTATCCCCCAACCAGGCGTCTTCGTCCTCGATCCGCATCACGACCTGGTCGAGGATGTTCTCACCATGACCGCGGCGCTCCCACCCGAGCGCCAGCGCGCTGTGATACTGGTGGACCTGACCGACAAGGGCCATCCTCCGGGCATCAACCCGCTCGACGCCAGTATGGGCTTCACGCGCGACCAGGTCGTCGGCAACCTGTCGTCCATCGTCGCGCGTGTGTGGAAAGACTACTACGGCCCCCGCATGGCCTTCTTCCTGCGCTACGTCTTCCTCACGCTCTACACGCTCAACGAGCTGCTGGTCGCCGCTGGACGGGCGGCCGAGCAATACACCCTGCTCGACGTGAACCCTCTGCTCCAGTACCCGGACTTCGCTACCCTCGTGCTGCGCCAGCTCAACCCGGCGGATCCCTGGCACGCCGAACTGCTTGCCTGGTGGCAAAACACCTACTTCACGCTGCCCAAGACGAGCTCGTTCCGCCAGGAGGTGATCCTGCCCATCCTCAGCAAAATGGCCGTCTTCAACGACAACCAACAGTTGCGCAGGATTATGGGCCAGCCAGTCACCAGCGCACACATTCACGAGGCGGTGACGGCTGGCAAGATCGTGCTGTGCGCGCTCAGCTCGCGCGACATGGACGAGGCCTCGCTCAACGTGATCGGCAGCACGCTGGCGAATCTGCTGCACCGCAGCTTCCGCTTGCAAGAACACCTCCCCCTGCACCAGCGGCGCAAGGTGTTCGTCGCCATCGACGAATTCCAGGCTTTCAGCGGGGCCGCGGTGGAGCAGCTGCTTTCCGAGGACGCCAAGTACGGCTGCGCGGCCCTGCTCGCCACCCAGTACCTCAAGCAGCTCAACACCTTCAGCGACGGCCTGCTTGACACCGTGCTGGGCAACGTCGAACACCTCTTCGCCTTCAACGTCTCGGCGGCTGACGCCAGGATCCTGGAGGAGGAATTGCAGAAAAAGGTCAGCCAGAAGCACATCATCAGCCAGCCGCGCCTGCACTGCTACGCCCGGCTCTCGCTGCCGGGCTATCCCTTACAGGTCCTGTCGCTCTCGCTGGCCCAACCGCTCTCCTGGCAGCGCTCGCCCCAGAGCCAGGTGCCGGTTGAGCAGATACGTCAGCGCAGTCGCCAGCACTACCTGTCGGCCTCCGAGGTTGACCGCCAGCACCAGGCGCACCTGGGCCGGTATCTCAACGTGGACTACTTTTCCGGCTGGCTCGCGCGCGAAGCTGATGCGCTGCAAAAGACACGCCAGCAGCAGGCCCACGAGCGCGACCTGGCCTCGGCTAGCGGCACCCCCCAGGCAGGCAGCAGCCAGGCCAGCGCCACCCAGGCGGAACAGGCGGGCGGCCAGAAAGGACCGGGCGGGCCATCAGCCTCCGCGAGAACACAGACCAGCACAAACACCAGCGATCCGAGAGGCAACTGGCCAGCACAGGGAAACGGCGCGCCAGGGCAACCAGCTGCCGCCGCTGAGGGTGGCGCACAGGCCAAACGCCGCAGGAACCATAAGCGTAGTCGCCGCTGGGGGAAACTACGCCAGGCCAAGAAAACTCCCGTCGGCGCAGCTCCACCGGCTGTGCCAGCGGTGGATACTCCGCAGCAGCCAACGGGTACGGGTGAGCCGCGACCGCTTCCACCGTACCCCTCTTCTGGCCGGGGAAGTTTCTTGGAGCGTGAAACGAGGGAACGCGAACGCTGATGAAGACTCCTCCTTCCTTTCCCTGGTCTCCACTGCTGCGCGAGCAGGTTGAGCAGCAGCAGCGTCTTCCCCTCGATGCGCTGGAACTCGCGCTGCTGCGCCTGCTCGTCTGGTTGCCCCTGCTCTCGGCAGGAGAGCTGAGCCGCATGTGCGAGGTCGGTGGAATCACCTTCGATGAACAGACCGTGCGCTCCCACCTGCTTGCTCTGACACAGCGCGAGCTGCTAGGAACACTCCCGTTCGCGGAACCCGGATACACGCGCCATCACCGCTACTACGTGACCGACCTGGGACTCTATCTCCTGGCAACCAGCTACGAACAGACTCCGCTTGCCGTCCCGGTCCTGGCCTCCTGCTATCCTGTCACCCGCCATGACCTGGTGGCGCGGCTGGCCCGCCCGCAGGTCCACCTGGCGTTGATGCAGCTGGTGAGCCGTCTGGCTGAGCCAGGCGCGGGTGCCTACCGGTTGATCGGCTACCGGCAGCCCTACCGCCTGCGCTATCCCCGCACCACTCCTCGCGGAACTGTTCGTCGCTGGTCTGCCGATGCCGCGCTCCTGCTTGGCACACCGGCAGGCGACGCCTATGTATGCCTGGCGCTGGTCGATCATCTGGAGGTCCCGCAGTCCCAACAGCACCTGCTCAAACAACTCCAGGCGCTGCTCGAGGTGGAAGCGGCACTTGCGCTTGCTGGAGAAGACTTCCCCCCTCTCCTGGTCCTCACACATACCCACCGCTTTGCCCTCTGGCGCGAGTGCCTGGAGCAGGTGACCCTGCTGGCAGGGAGAAGCGTTCTCCCGCTGGCACTGACCGACCTCAGCCTGCTGGCCTCCCGGCGTGAGCAGGGAATCTGGCTGACCGGAACAGGCCTCGCGAGCTTCTCCCTGGGGGCAGAGGGAGCGGGTGTGATCGATTTGCATGGCCTGGGAGCGTTGCTGAAGCATCCGGCTTCAGCCGACTTCACTGAACATCTTCAACAGCAACTGACGCTGGACCGATTGCGCAGCCTGCATGCAGCACACCCTCCAAAAAGAAACAGGCAGGTGTTGCGGCGCTACGTGGGGGATTCCCTGGAAGAAGAGGCCAGGCGACTGCTCCTGCCCACCGGAGGCCAGCGGGAGCGCGCGGAGGTCGCGCCACTGGTGCGAGAGGGACTGCTCGGCGAGCGAGCAGAGCGCCTGCACGTGACCGCTGCGCTCAACCTCGTCCTCACGCCCGGACAAAAACAGCTTCTGACGTTTCTGCTCCGCCACCCCTATCTCGCGCTCGAAGATCTGCTGGCGCTGCTCGCTCCAGCGAGCGAGGACCTGCGCCTGGTGCGCAGCCGCCTCGATCCACTGGTCACGGACTTCGCGCTGGTCAGTCAGCGCATCTGGCGCGAGGGGGACACCTGGCGCGAGCGGGAGCGCTACCAGTTAAGCGAGGCTGGGCTGCGCTACCTGGCCCAACGAGGGGGGCTGCTGCCGGAAGCCTACCTGAGCCTGGCACCAGACTGGCGACAGGTCAAATCCAGGCCGCCAGTCTTCGAACAGGCGGGGGCCTGGGGTTTGTGGCGGCAGCGCGATCACACCTTCGCACTCTACCACTGCCTGCGCCTGCTTCTGCTTGCGGGTGAAAAAAGCGGAGCATACACAATTGTGCATTGGCAGAATGCACACGAAGCCGTCCGCTCCTGCTTCGACCCGCTCGCCCAGTCCTGGTTCCAGGTGCGGCCTGACGCGGAACTCCTCTATCTGCCATCGCAGGAAAGCGGGCTGGTGCGCGTCCTCATTGAATTCGACCGCGGCACGACCTCCCTGCGCGATTACGAGCGCAAATTCGCGGCCTATGCCGCCTACGAGCAGCACGCGCGTGAGGTACTTCCCCCAGTCCTCATGATTCTCCTCGATCCGCAGAGCGCCTCCGCCATCAATCAGGCGCTGAGCAGGGTAGGGACGCGGCTCGCCTTCCTGGTCCTGGTCAGCCTTGCAGATCTGTTGCGCGATGGCCTGCTTCCAACTCTATTTCCACCGAACCACCTCCGCTGAGCTGGAACGCGCTGTTCCCACTGGCTTCCCATCTGGGAAAGGCAGAGCAACAGAGGATTTCCCTGCTGTCCCCACCACGTTCCCTGGCCGTTCGCTTCCCTGTCACATTCGTTCCCTCTGCATTCCACTCTGCTCCCCAGTGCATTCCACCCCGTCTGGGTAGGCTTCCCCTGTAAAGCGCAGCATGTAGGGGGCGCACTCGCCCCTCCACCTGTCATGCGCCTTGCATTCGTTGTCAGCTCCTTCCGTGTACGCACAAAACAGACGGAAGAGCAGCTGCGTTTTGAGGAACGGATCGTTCCTGAAAGGAGTACCTGCTGTATGCATCACTCACGCTTTTTCCTGCGTATCTCGACCTGTACCCTGCTCATCGTGCTGGCGAGCTGGCTGGCCTTTGGAGGCGTTGCCTCCGCCCATTCCCTGGGCCGTACACAGCCGCAGCCACCGCCACCAGGACAGGATGGATGCGAACCCGATCCGCCAGGTGAATCCTATCCACCCATCCAGGTACTTGCCTGGGCTGACCTGTCCAACTTTCCTCCCCCACGGGTCAGGATCAGCATTGATCCCTGTACGATCGATTTCCTGCTGAACGGGGGAGATGCCAGCCAGATTTGGGTTGATGAATTTGGCCCGCTCCCACTCGACCTACTGTTCACCACACCAGGCATAGCCGCCCATCCCAGCATCATCGCCATACAGGCCTACCTGGCCGTTCACGCGCAGGATTTGTTTGCCACTTCCGTTGCCTGCCCTACGCCGTACAGCGCGCTCACTGTGACGACTGATGTCTCGAACCTGGCCGCCGCCGTCCTCGAACGCCATCCACTCCTGGGCGTGCCACTGGCACATAGTACCTATACAGGGGCCATCTGCCGGTGGGCAGCCGGTGCCAGGGACGCTCGCTAACCGGGCCTGCCCCCCAGGCCGCTCATAGGAGGCGGGCTGTCGCTCTTCCCCGCCAAAGAACGAGCGACAGCCCGCCTCCCTTCGCTGCCTGATCTGGATGCACAGGCAACACGTAGTCCTACCTGGTTCCCTTTTCTCACCTTCCCTCTTCGCTCTGCTGCTCCCGCAGCAGGCACCCAGGAAGACTCCCCAATACCCCCTCTTTCACCAGTGCCTCAAGCGTCTCCATCGACCATCCCTCATCAAACGGTCCGGCGCTGAGGGAGCCTCATACAACGAAAGCGCACACCGTATGGCGTAGCTTCACAGCCAGGCCTCAGAAAAGCGGGCGTTTACCGGCAAGACGGTTTCATCACGGACAGCTTCTCTGCATGCTGCGCTGTTGAGCCAGGGTTTCCCATCAGAAGGCAAGCGCGTTCCAGGTCGCTGCTCAAACAGCCCGTGTGCCGCCAGAACCTGTTTTTTCCCTCGATGTACCTGCGCCTTTCCCGCGCCTTTCCCCCCTCCGATCTACCGTTCCATCTCTGTTCGCTGCCCTTTCCCGCCCCTTTCCCTCCGAAAGCCGCGCGCAGTTGCTACTGTGTCTTGCAGCACCAGCGAGCCGTTTCCTGGCGGACCAAGCATCGCCAGCCGGACAGAGCTTTGCAGACCGGTACAACGAACAGCGTGCATGAGTAGCCGCGGATTGACCCTGCGAACTCACTCTGCCTGTTTGCTCCGCAGACCTGCGCTACAGTCGCTGGTACCACGCCCGGCAAACAGGCAGAACAGCAACAGAAAGGAACGATTCTATGCATACACTTCTCACGCACAAAAAGCAACAGCGATGGCTGCGCCCAGCGGCACTTGCCTGCATCTTGCTGTGCTGTGTCACTGGAAGCGCATTGTGGCTCCTTCTCCGAATAGGAGTCATGCCAGGAACAATTGCTCTTCCCTTTTCTGCCCGCCACACCGCAGAGCAGCAGGGCATTGATCCCACCATGCTCTTCGCCGATCCAACCAGCTACGATACACGCCCCTGCGTCGCCCACCCATCTACCACTACCTGCAACGGCAGGTACCCGGAATCGCCTCCGCACGTCGATCCACAATTTGGGGCGCAGCATGGGGCCGGGGCCTGCATCGATGGCGCGACCAAAACCGTCGAACACCAGGTCATCACGGATGGCAGCGGGCAAGCCGTTGGCACGCTCGACCTGGTCTGGCTGCCCACCTGCCAGTCCTACTATGGCGAGATGACCTTCAACTACCCGCTGAGCCAGGTACAAAGCGCGTCCATTCAGGTACAAACCGAGACCAGCAACGGCTTTCTCCAGTGGTTCGACGCGATTAGCCAACTTCCACCGCTGGTGACCGGCTACGAGGAGACCGGACCGCTCTCGGCAAGCGTGCTTGCCAGTTCGCCTATGCTCGGACAAACGCTGATCTCCCCGCTCATCTTTAGTCCAGGCGATCCCGTCTCGGCCCACATCGACCTGGAAGTAAGTGGTGGGATCAGCTTCGCGAACTATACTGCCAGTTATAGCGCGGGCATCAAGCAATACATCGGCTAACAGTATGCATCGTTTCACTAGCACCAGCGAGGAGCGAGCGAAGAACCGCGCTGCTCCTCGCCACCCAGATCTGTTCTCGCACATTTCGTTTCAGGAGGTACCAGATGCCACAATTCCTTCGTCACCCGTGGTACAGGCCGTCGCGCCTGATCATTCTCCTCGCTGTATTGTGCCTGGCGCTCGTCCTCTCCATTGTGGGGGTTAGGGCTGCCCACGCCGATAGCGGCCCGCTGACTATCCCAGGCCACACCTGCGCTGATACGCCGAGCAACCGCACATGCCAGGGCCAGGACCCGGTTGCCGACCGCTGCGAGTTCGACGCGCGTACCATCGAGAGTGCTCCGGCGCTCTTGCATGGACGCGGAATCGGCCACGTCGACCTGCGCTACTCGCCCGCCTGCATGAGCTACTGGACCCGCACCGTTGCCTATGCCAATTCCTCTATCAGCCAGGTCAAAGCGTACATGGATCTGGCCGGTTCCTTCAACGAACCCGTCCCGACCAATCCTGATGGAACGCTCGGCTCAAATGAAACCGGGGAGTTGATTAGCAGTAGCCAGCGCGCCGCGGATGGCAGCCTGACGGTCTACTCGGACATGGCCTTCGATTCCCACACGCCGGTGGGGGGAGAAATCGATTTCTCGGACGGCACACCTCCCGTGGTGGTCATGCTCCCTTGAAGACGCAAGAGCAGGTCCCGGCTGCGAGAAAGCTCCTCACGGGAAAACAAGCCATGCAGACAACACCGGAGTACTGTCCCTTGCTACATTGACAAAGCTATGCTGACACCTGAATCGATTGCCGCTCTGCGTTTTCGACTCGCTTCACCGGACGAAATCCGCTCGTGGAGTTCCGGCGAGGTGACTAAACCACACACCATCAACTACCGGAACGGCCAACCCGACCCGCATGGACTCCTGTCCGAGCGCATTTTTGGTCCCATGCAGGACTGGACGTGCAGCTGCGGCAGGCACCGCCGCCAGTACGCGCCCACACCTGGCTTTGTCTGCGCGCGCTGCGGCGTCGAACTGGCTCCGCGTCGGGTTCGTCGTGAACGAATGGGACACATCGAGCTGGCAGTTCCGGTCGCCCATCCCTGGTTCGCGCGCGGGACGCCCTGCGTCATGGCAGAGCTCCTCGGCCTCTCGCGCCGCCAGCTCCTCGCGGTGCTGTCCTACAGCGGCAGACTGGTCCTCGCGCTCGACGAGCGGGAGCGGTGCCGCTGCCTGGACGGCAGCCAGGCCCAAACCCCTGACAAGCAGCACCTCCTGACTTCGCTCGGCGTGGGGCGCTTCCTGACCTCCGAGCAAGCGCGGTGGCTTGCCGAAACCCATCCCCTGCTGGCACGGACCGGAGCTGGTGCGCAAGCCGTGCGCGAACGACTGACCGCGCTCGACCTCGCACGGCTTGCGCACCAGCTCCGCACAGCTATCGAGCAGGGCGAGCCTTCCACCAGGCACCTGGTCAAGCGGCTGCGAATCGTCGAGGCGCTGCGCGAAAGCGGGATCAATCCGGCCTGGATGATTCTGACGGTGCTGCCCGTCCTCCCACCCGAGCTGCGTCCGCTCGTTCCTCTTGAGGGAGGAAAAATGGCCGCCAGCGACGTGAACAGGCTCTATGAGCTCGTCCTGTATCGCAACGAGCGCGTGCGTCATTTTGCGCGCCTGGACGCGCCCGAAGTGATGCGGCTGCATGAGCAGCGGCTGCTGCAAGAAGCGGTCGATGCCCTCTTCGACAACGGCCACTGCCGCCGCAAGCTCACCGGTTCGCACGGCCAACCGCTGAAGAGTCTGACCGACGCGCTTGGCGGGAAGATGGGCCGCCTGCGGCGCAACCTGTTGGGCAAGCGGGTGGACTATTCGGGGCGCTCGGTCATTGTCGGGGACCCGCAGCTCCTGCTCCACCAGTGCGGCCTGCCAACACGCATGGCATTGGAACTCTTTCAGCCCTTTCTGGTGCGCAAACTGCTTGAACGGAATCTGGCCGCTACCCCACGAGCTGCCAAGCGGCGCATCGAACGAGCGCGCGAGACAGATCTGCTCCTATGGAAACTGCTGGATGAGGTCATGTACGGGCGCGTCGTCCTCTTGAACCGGGCACCAACCTTGCACCGGCTCTCGATTCAGGCCTTCGAGCCAGTGCGCGTCTCAGGAAGCGCGCTGCGCCTGCATCCGATGGTCTGCTCCGCGTTCAACGCCGATTTTGACGGCGACCAGATGGCCGTCCACCTGCCGCTCTCCGAGACAGCGCAAACAGAGGCGCGCAGGCTGCTCCTCTCAACGCGCAACTTGCGTAGCCCAGCCTCCGGCGAGCCAAGCATCAGCCCCAGTCAGGACATCGTGCTGGGCCTCTTCTATCTCACACAGGAGCGTCCCTCGCCCAAGCACAAAGCGGGGCGCATCTTCTCAGATAGCACCGAGGCCTTGCTCGCCTATGAACATGGCGTCATCGACCTGCACACCCCGATTGAGGTGAGGCTTGAACAGGGAATTCCCTGCTGCTGGACGGCTCCAGGGCAGCCGTCCGAGCTGCCACCCCACCGGCGTATGCAGACCACCGCCGGTCGGCTGCTCTTCAATGCAGCACTACCCGAGGCGCTGCGCTTCCACAACTACGAGATGACGAAAGAGCGGCTCAAGCGCCTGTTCGCGCAGTGCCTGAACCAGTTGGGGGAAGAGGCGCTGGTGGGAATGGCAGACCGGCTCAAAACGCTCGGCTTTCACCACGCCACCCAATCTGGCGTCAGTTTTGCGCTGTCGGATATTGTCGTCCCACCTGAGAAGCAGATGCTGATCGAGCAGGCCGAACGCGCCGTCCATGCCATCGATGAGCAATATATGTGCGGCACCATCACGCTCTCCGAACGCGACCAGCAACACATCGCAATCTGGACGTCCACGACCGAACAGGTGGGAGCCGTGCTTGAGCGCGCCCTCCCTCCGTTTGGCGCGTTGGCCACCATCATCAACAGCGGCGCCACCAAGGCCAAATTGCAGCAGATCCGCCAGCTCTCAGGCATGCGCGGGTTGCTGGCACGGCCTGGAGGTGAGATCATCCCCATCCCGGTGCGAGGCAACTACCTGTCCGGCCTTACCTCCTGGGAGGTGTACATTGCTGCCTCCGCTGCGCGCAAGGGCTTTATGGACCGCTCCCTGAACACAGCCCCCTCCGGCTACCTCACGCGCAGGCTGGTCGAAGCGGGCATGGACACCTGGATTACCGAGCGGGATTGCGGCACCACCGAGGGACTGGTGGTCAGCATCGCTCAACGTACAGAGGCACCGAGCCGGGTCATTGGACGCCTGCTGGCCGAGGCCATACCTGAGGCCCACCTGCCTGCAGGAACGCTCCTCAACGAAGTGGTGGTGGAGCGCCTGCTCCACCTGGGCGTTGCGCGCCTGCTCGTCCGCTCCCCCCTGATGTGCCGCGCACAGCGAGGCATCTGCGCGCACTGTTACGGGCTCGACCTGTCTACCGGTAAATTGGTAGAGGTCGGGGTGGCGGTCGGCATTATCGCTGCCCAATCGATCGGCGAGCCGGGGACGCAGCTCACCATGCGCACCTTTCACAGCGGCGGGATCGCCGGGGCGCAGGGTGATATCACCCAGGGACTCCCGCGCATTGAAGAGTTGTTTGAAGCGCGGCACCCACGAAAAGCGGCAGTCCTGGCAGAGATCGAAGGAATCGTTGCCTCCATCGAGGGCGAGCGCACCGCAGGCACGCTTCAGCTCACCGTGCAGGGAGAACAGGAAAGCCGTGCGTATCCTCTTTCAGCCGACAGCGCCCTGCTGGTCGAACCGGGGGCGCAGGTCCACCCTGGCACGGCGCTCACGGCGGGTCCGCTCGATCTCCAGCGGCTGCTCGCGCTCGCTGGTCCCCAGGCCGTGGCCTGCTACCTGGTGCAGGAAGTGCAGCGCGTGTACCGGACGGCCGGTGTCTACCTGCATGACAAGCATGTGGAATGTATTGTCCGCAGGCTGCTGCGCTTCGTCGAGGTGCAGCAGCCTGGAGACACGTCGCTCTTCCCTGGCGATCTCATCGAGCGATCGCGCTTCATCCACATCAGCGCCAGCGTCCTGGCCCAGGGAGGAAGCCCGCCTCGAGGACGAGTCGTTCTGTGCGGCCTCACGCGCGCTATACTCCAGATGCCTAGCCCCCTGGCGGCAGCGGCCTTCCAGGAGACGCGCCGCGTCCTTACCTGGGCGGCCCTCTCCGGAACGCGGGAGCCGCTTTCCGGCTGGAAAGAACGCCTGGTGGTCGGCAAACGCCTGCCAACGAGCGGCTCCCCACTTCACCAGGAAACCACCCTGCAGCAAGGCTGCCAGGAAACGTGCAGCAAGGGAGGGGATTGAAAAAGCGAGGAGGATAGATGAAAATGTATACATGGAACAACGGTATGCCCCGAAACGCGATGGGAAACTGGCGAGGAGCCCTGGCCATGACGCGGCAACCATGAGATCACACCGCTCTCGTGCCTTGCGTTCTGCCGCAGGCGAATCTGTCCGGTGAGCAAGCAGCAACAAGGAAAAACGATGGGGAACCCCTGGGCGCAGAGGCGTTCCCTCCCTCACCGGAGCTACGATTACTGCTCCTGGTCTGTTCATAGAAAGGACGGTCACCATGCCTTCTTCATCACGCACGCGCCTTGCTGGACTTTCAGCCATCCAGTTCCTGGTGGTCATCGCAGGAACACTGGTGGCCGCACTGATCTGGACAGCGCCCAATGTGGCCCTCTGCTTCTACGTGATGACGCACCTGGCAGTCCTCTGGTCTATCCCTGCCAATCACACAGCCATCATCCAGATCGTGGTCAAAACGTGTTCGCCGCTGCTCGTCGCAGCGCTCTTGTGGGCCTGCGGCTGGCTATATACCCAGGTGCGGGTGGCTCGCCCAGTGCGTCAACAGCCAGCCGCAGGCCCACAAGTAAAGCCACCCGGCACAACCGCGCCCCTGCGAGGCTATGCCGTATTTCCGCCCGCCGCTCCCATCCTCGCGCCCAACGAGGCGGGACCTCAGGAACAGCCATTCGCGGCGATCCACTCGCTTGAAGGAGCTGCTTCTCCAGGCATACAGCGCGCGCTCCCCATTACCCCATTACCGGGCGAACTCGCCCCTGAGCCAGTGGAGAGCGAAGCAGCTGCGCCGCTGTCTGAGCAACCGGCGTTGCCCGAGTTAGCACAGGCTCTTCAAGATCAGCCAGGAGCGCACGTAGCGGTGACGCGCGCTCCTGGCGAACGACAGGGCGACGTGCCGCCTCAGCGCGTTCTACTAGAACTCAGGCTGCTCGGCAGCCTCACTATGACCTTTCTCTCCCCAGAGGGAACGCAGTTCCCTGTCACGATGCAGTGCAACCCGCGCGAGACTCAGTTCCTGGCCTACATTGCCAGCAGGCAGGGCGCAAAGGTTGACCTGGACAACCTGCGCGAGCATGTCTTCGGCTTTGGCCTGTCCGACGAGGAGGCCAGCACCGAACAATTGCAAAAAGCGCTGTCATCGACCAAAAAGACGCTGCGCCGGAAACTGGACGCAGCCATCCGCCAGGTCAATCAGGCGGCAGGCAGTCCCTTCATTCCATCCGATTTCGAGCCGTTCTGCCTCGGCAACGAGCAGTACTGGCTTTCTCCCGCCTGCCGGGTCACGGACCTGGCGCGCCTGGAGGAGCTGTACCAAACCATCGGGGCCGCCAGCGGCGAGGACGTCCTCGCCGCCCCCGTGCAGCACGCCTGCCAGGAGCTGCTTGAGCTGTACACGGGCGACTTGCTAGAAGACGAGGTGAAGGCCATCATACGCTTGCACGAGGAATGGGAAGAGCATTGGATGCAGCGTCCTTACACCCAGTACCGCGACTGGTACCTGCGCGCCCTGTGGTACCGGGCCGAATATTACCGGCACGTAGGCGAGCGACAGGCTGAGGGAACGCGCCAGCGCGATGCCTTTGAAGAAGCGGCCCGGCTCTACTTGCACTACGCCCAGCACGCCTGCAACAGCCGCTTCGACAGAAGGGTCCGGCGCAGCTCAGCCGACCAGGCCTTGCGTTATTGCCTGCGCATGTACGCGCGCACCGGCAACACCCACGCAGCGCTGTTGGCCTGCCAGGCTTTCAAGGAAACCGTCGACGATGTCTTCCCGGAGTGGAACTGGCGCATGCCTGACAAAACGCGACGGGTGTGGGAGCAGATCCAGAGTATCACCAGGGAACATGTGCCGCTCACAGTGTCGCCGCCGCCGGTTGAGGGTGAAGAATGAACCTCCTTCTGGAAACGGGTACCGCTGAGCCGGGTTCGCACGATGAAACAGGAACAGCAGGGCGGGAGGAAATACGTGAGCAGCGCTGCCGAAACAAACCAAGGGCTGCAGGACCGGTTCGTCCAGGGAAACACTGGAGAACTCGAACAGGTCTGCCAGCACCCCCTACCGGGCATGCACATCAGTATGAACAGGACAGCTCCCCCTGTGTCTGCTCATCGTCCCCCCTCCCCTCCCGCATTTGCGGGAGGGGTCCACAGGTACGGCAGGGGTCCATCGCGCTCACTGAGACGTAAAAAGGTAACATCGGCGAAACAGGAAACGGGAGGGGAGAGGGGATATGATGAACAGACATCTACCAGGGAAGACCAGACTGCCTATGTAGGCATCCTCTCTTTGACGGGAAAGGAGACGTTGACAAGCATGGCAATCCGGATGAGGCTTGAAGTCGTTGCCATGCCTCTGCCCGCCGGAAATAGGGACCATCTTGCCCTGACTAATTGTTCAGTTTAACAGCGGGCGAGCCAGGCGCACGGCGATGGCATGACTGACGGTGGAAATCGGTCATTCTGCAGCGGCCATACGCGACGCTCGCATCCCTTTCTTGCCGGAATCTGACTTCCAGCCGTCTGTCTCCCGACCTTCCCTCCTCACGGAGCTTTCCCCGGACACTTCCCTCCTCGTAGGGAGGCAACGAGCAGCACCCGCTAGCAGTTCTCGATTCCTCACCGTTGTCATCATGATGAAAAAAGTATGCAATTTGCATACTTTTTTCATAAATTCCTGCTTTTCCCTCTAGACAAAACGCTCTCACCTATGGTATAAATGAAAAAGAGATGCAATTTGCATACTTTTTTCATCATTACAAGGAGGAGCTGATGAACAAGCACAACACCAGTAATCAAACGCTCGAAGGATTGCAGGAGTGTTCGTGGGGCGCACAGGTCTTGCAGAAATACGCCCTCACGGCAAACAACGCGCCCATCGAGTCGGCCATTCTCTATCCTCTCGTAGGAGATCACCCGCCGATCGAAGCCTACATCTTGTCACTGGACTTCGGTAAACGAGCGTTGAAAGTGGGCGGCGTGGATAAGTTTGCCGACTTTCACGCACGAACATTCGTCGATGCTTACGCTGCAGCCAAGCAACTCAAGCAACAAGAGGAGAGCGGCGAGGGGGAATCCATCTGGAAGGTACGGGGACCCGGTGAAGCCAAGCTATCCGAAGCGTTTCGCTTCGGCAATTCCGCCCTGCGCACAGCCGAAGCGCTGCCCGTCAACGAGACGGCGGCGGCGCGGCTAGAAGATCCGCGCGTGCGCAATATGACGATCTGCGCCGTGATCCAGATTCTCCAGGATATGAAAATTTACCCCACGGTCTACGAGGACGGCATGCCAGTCCTCAAGAAGCTGCACGTGGTTCTCTGCATCGGCCTCCCTGTAGATGACTTGACACGACGCAGGGAGGAAACGGAGCAAGCCCTCCAACACCTGAAAGGGGAATACCGTATCGAGCAATTTGATACTAAAAGCGGCAAAACCGAAACATGGGCAATTGAGGTCAACGGTTTCATCCCTACCCCTCAGCCGCGAGGTACACACTACACCGCGATGCGGAGGCTCGATGGCACGCCGGCGTTGCCGAAGAAAATTACCACCGTCATCGATATCGGTGGTGGGGATATCTACGCCTACGAGGTGGATTCGTCGTCAGGCGTCGTCGTCGAGGGACAACGCCTGGGTGACGGCACGATTGCTATCGCCCGCGAACTGATCCCGCTCGTCGAGGATACCTACGGCGTTCACATCTCGGAGGCGCAAGCGCAAGAAGCCCTGCATCTTCGCACTATCCTCAAAGGCGGAGAGGAGATTGACATCTCCGGATTACTCGAACAACTGCGCCCTCGCTTTGCCCATCTGCTCACAACCGTCACCATCAGCAAAAGGATGCTCGCAACTTTCATCATCTTTTCGGGTGGGGGGGCAGCACTGCTGCATAATGAGATCGCCGCAAAGATGCAGGCGCTGCCCGGCCAGCACGAGGTCGGCAAGGACTACCTCATTCTCCCCTCAGCGATTGCACCGATCGCCAACTGCATTGGACTCTTCGCCCACGGATATTATCGTGTTCAGCAGCTCATCCGCACGAAGGTGACAGAGTTCCTTGAACTGTATGAGTCCCTACAAGCGCTTGAGGAGAAGGTGCGGGCGGGGGCAGCAGCGGGGAGTCACCCACCCGCCGATCAGCAGTTGGCATTGCAGGAGGGTCAGGAGCGTCTCCGAAAGCACGTCGGCCAGTACTACCCATTGATCGTCCAGCAAGTGCGCCAGGAGCGTCGTGCGCTGGCCGGATAGGCCGAGCAAAAGGAGAGCATCATGGACAACGACAACAGGTTGCGGAGGGGGACGTATTCATTCTACGAGTCGACCGTTGCCCACCTTGAACAGCTATCGGCTCAGCGCTTGCGTGAGCGCGATACCGACTTACTCAGGCAGGCTCTCCACGTTGGCAGCCTCTTCGTTTCACTACTTGGAGAGGCTGACCCGGCCAGCGGCAACTTCGGTCTCTACAGCACGGACGAGCTAGCCGTGCTGCTTCGTCCGTGGGTCGTGATCGCGCTTGACTGGCTCGAGCAGCATGGCCATCCCATCGCCAATGAGGCAGCGGCGGCGGTGAACATCAAAGCCCTCTTCTCTCTTTTGGGCTCACTTGGCACGTCTGACTTCCAGCAGGATCAGACCGCCCAGAGGACAGCCGTCGTAGAGGGAACCGGGCCATTGACCTCCCCCGGAGCGGGAGCTGTGATCAGTGGAGACGTACTCGCGTCGTTGAAGCTGGACGATGATCCTATCGTGTAAGGGGGTGTTCTGCACCGGGCTGCATTCCCCTACCTATTCCATTTCCATTGAGATAGATGACAGGTTTTCCCGTCGCTTCTCTTTCCATCGGGAAGTGGCGGGAGGATCAGGAGGATGAACATAATGATTACCTTGCATTTCCGGCGTGGGAATAGCACCTTCCCACTGTTTGCTTCTTCCACGCTGACGGCCCTGTTGCTGTGCCTGCTGCTGTTGGCGGGCATCGTCTGGCTCATGGGAGTGCTGCTCTCCCTGGCGTCGCTGGTCGCCCCTCTTTTGCTCTCCCTTGGCTGGAGTACATGCAAACTGTTTGGTGGAATCTTCCTCCTGTACCGCTGTACCGTGTGGATACGCCGCTTCCTGCTCTCGTGGCTGCAAGTCCATTGGAAGGTGCGTAGCTTCTTGCTGGCTCTCTTACGCATGTCGAAGGATACGTGCTTCAAGCTGCTCCACCTGGTGGCGCGTGTACTCCTCCAGTAAATCACGCCAGAGACGGTACATACCCCTGCTTTCGGTGGAGGCAGAGTAAAACCGGCACCATCAATGGCCCACCTAACACGAAGCCGCCAGCATAGCGCATGTGAACAGGTACGCGAGCAGGCTCGCGTTGAGCAGGATAAGAGGCAGGCTACAGGAAGTACGTCAGAGGCAATGAGCAACGCAAGCAAGGAGAGCTTCTTATGCAGAACGTTGATTACTCCATCTTCGCAGAAAAACGGGCTACTGGTAGCGGACCTTGACTCTCCGGTGGTCGATAAGCGACAAGCAGCATTCGCCGCATGATCGCAGCAGACAACCTGGCTGCGCGGGCTGCCCGCCGGGAGGAATGCGCAGCGCTGTTGACCGCCGGGCGTATTCACGGTGTGGCTGGGACGGGCATTCGCCTCACTTCTCATGATGACGTCGCCCAAGCCAGGCAGCGCCAGTAACGGGACAGACCTACCTACCGGGCCTAGCAAGAGGTCACCTGAAAGCGGTAGCCGCTTCGAAACACAGGCAAAACCAGCTCTCTAGGGCATCACCCCACACTGCGAACCGTTCTACCCACTGCAACGAGTACCGCACCCGCCTGCTCGTTTGTGTCTCGGGAGGAACACCATCAGCAGTCTTACTTTCAACTCCAGAGGGAATCCCGTGTGTGCTGCGAGCAAGATATACGGAGAACTATCTGGTGAGGAGGACATCAGCCAGGCCCTTACCAGAGCCCCACTCCATTATCAGGCTCACTGCCGTCAAGGACTGATACTGTGCGCAAACTGGCAACTCCGATCGTTCCGGCATGAAAGCCGCTAGCGGGAACTGCGCAGGTTCTGTAGACACAAGTGAACAAATCACGGAAAGCAGCAAACAGTCTACCCGGAACGTGCCTGCCGAAAGCGGGCCTTCTTCCTGGCAGACTGGGACTCTCGTGAACAACACCTTTTTCTGTGCCGTCTGCCGACAGGATAGGCCCTGGAGATAGAGGCGGCGCTGACTGGCACATCGCAAAAAGGCCGATCGCACGAAACGAGCGGCCTTTTTGCTTCTTCATTGACCTTATCGATGGCGTGCTTTCTATAACACGCCGCTCTGCTTACCTCTGGACATCGCTCATACGACGCCACACTTGCTTGTCCAGGCGCTCGATGGGGTCTGAGCGGACGATATAGAATCCATCGTCTTCACACAAAACTCCAAGCGGCGTTGGGAGCCATTTTCGATATTCAAGAACGATGAGAGCGTATGTGTGATGACGCCCTCATCGACAAGCACGTGAATAGCCTTCCAGAACGAAAGCTGCCCGATTTCTCAGCTACGAAATCTCAGCATCTCAAGACGATACTTGCCAGACAAAGAACAAGCGCAGGGTCAACGGGGAGATGCGACTCCGAGTTCCGCCTGATCTTTTGAGAAAGAAATGCCAGAAATATCAAAAGCAGAACAAACCCGTTCACCGAAAAGAACTGACGAACAACACAGCGTATTCCATCGTGGCTCAGTACCAATCGGAGTTTCGGGGATTTGCTGCGTATTACCAACTGGCGAATGATCTTCACCGGCTCAACAGCCTGAAATGGATCATGGAACAATCCTTAGCAAAGACGCTGGCAACCAAACTGAAAGTGACCGTGAAAAAGGTTCACAAGAAGTTTGGCGCGACATGGACAGTAGATGGAAAACGCTACAAAGGGCTACAAGTCACTGTCCCACGCGAAGGAAAAGACCCCTTAATCGCCAAGTGGGGAGGCATCCCGCTCAAGAAAAGACTTCAAGCAGTCCTGAACGACCAACCACCACTTATCTGGCCAAGCCGATCAGAACTGGAAAAGCGCCTGCTGGCCGATACTTGCGAGCTATGCGGTTCAACAGATCGGGTAGAGGTGTATCACATTCGAGCACTGAAAGACCTGGAACGGAAAGGGAGACAGGAAAAACCCCGATGGGCAAAAGTGATGTCAGCCCGCAAGAGGAAAACCCTGGTCGTTTGTTGGTCGTGTCACAGGAACATCCATGCTGGACGACCTGTGATGAAGCCTCAAACAGGAAGCGTGTGTGAACGGAGAGCCGGATGCGCGGAAAGCGCGCATGTCCGGTTCGGGAAGGGGCGGATGGAAACGTGCCGCAAGGCAACGCGCCAGCCGCCTACTTCACAACATCTTGCAAAAGGCAGTAGACCGTACCGTAGGGCATACGGAAACGGGTACTCCATCGAGCGTACAAAACGCTTCTGGACAGACCGCCTCTACTCGCTCTGGTAGGGCCAGATCGGGCAAGCGGGCTGGATGAAGGAAGAACCCCCGTCGCTTTAGAGCGGGGAGTGTCAGATAGTCTAAACGTCAAATAGTAAAGAAAGGAACCGGATCGACCCTTGATAAAAAGAATGCTCCAACAACAGGAACGTGCGATACGTTTCACGTACCTGGAAGATATGATTTGTAGTACGCGTGTGCGTTTTTTTTGGAGACAGCTCATAAGCAGGCCACCTCATGCTGTGAGCAGGGGAGGCTGATCACGTAGCACTCACCAGGGACGCGGTACGTGATAAACGAACTGTCATCATGCGAGAGGTCCAGACTATGCAAACGATATCGCCTCCTATCACATCACAACAACAGACCGTTGATGCAGGCTCACAGCTCATCGCCTGGGTCATGACTGAAGAAGGAACACGTACCTGGGCCAGGGTGTGCGCATGCTTCTCTCCTTATCGCATTGCGCAGGCTTTACGCAATACACAGGCGACCTCTTACGGCTTGCTCCTCTGCGCAAAAGGCGCGATCATCTGGTCCACATTTTCCGAGGACCAGTTCGCGCGACTGCACGATCACTATCAACAAGCGATAAGGAGCGGTCTCTGCTTCTGGTGGAATGGAGAACAACTTGTGCAGGTATCACGCGAACAATTCTGTGTGCTTCTTCGCAATTTGCCCTGTCCTGCTTCCAGGCACCTGATTTTGAACCGGCAGATGTAAGGCAGCCGCAGAAAGTACCTACGAACTCTTACACAGAAATAAACGCTTTTCCTTCTGAGAACAAGGAATTGAGAGCAGAGGGAGAGCTTCGGGGAAACAGAGGTATGATGAAACAGAGTAATAGGAACGTTTCAGGCTGTTGCTACAAATGAACAGGTGTATGGTCTTCAAGTAACACTACGCATCGAAGTTTTCCTATTAACAGAGAAGCACGCGCATGCAGTAGCAGTCACCGGTATTCTACCGATGGAGATGCTTGATTTTTCGCCCGTTTTGAACGCAGCAAGCCACCTCTTCCAGCACACCTTCGAGATGAAGATACCTGGTTTCCAACTCCTCCCTCCCTCCTTGCCAACACTGCATGACCGCACCCATTTGATGAACATGTTTTGCTGACCTGCCGCTATTGCTAAATCTAGGGAACCGGATCACGAGTATGATAAGGGAGGGACTGCTCTCCAAACAATGCGGAGTCTCCTTCGATTCAGTTCCTTGGCTTTTCTCCCTTACCTGTCACATCTTCTAGGTTTCTCCCTCCACTACACGTCTTCGCCTCAAAGAGCTTTGCTGAGCGATACAAAAAGGTGTTTTTAGAGCCGATCATCATCATTCAAATACCCGGTATTCTTTCTCACCTCCTTCGAAACCTACTGAAGCAAATCAATTATGTCTATAAGAAAGCATATACTGCTCTTCCTCTCAGAGGAAGAAAGAGGTCCTGACCTTTCTCCTTCCATCACCTCTTTTAGTACGTCAACAACACTTCTTCTAGCAAGGAATTTTTCTGCTTGAAGTATCAATCGGGACGCTCCACTATTTCACAGCAGCATGTTTCCCTGCGGCTTCCTCGTTCGCAAGCTCTACGGTACAGAGAGGATGAAAACGAAGAAGATTGACTGCTGCTACAAGCATACACCTGTTTTAAAAGAGCGTCATAGAGCGCAACCAGGAGGAGAAAAAACGAGAGTACCACCGAACTCATAGAGAGCATCTTCCGTTTTCGCACGCGGAGTATGCTCAGTCCAGAGATGTCTTCTTCATCTCGCTTCTCCAGATGAGAACGCGCAGCTACACGCTTGCAACACCGAGGAAAGACAGCAAATGTCTTCTGTGCAATTGCGACGGGAAGCAGGTTCAATCGAGATGTGAAACAGGAGCAATGCTTGTATAAGAGCAGGCAGCAGAAATTGTATGTCACTCGTTACTACCAAAAGTAGAGGGTATTCGCCAAAGATAGCGCTATCTACACCAGTTCGAATCCTTCTGACGTTTGTATGTTGCAACATACAGCAGTATCTTTCGCTCACTTTTCAGGGCCGTTGAAAAAGAAAAAAACAGCTTATGTGCTTCGTAAGATACGCCTGGAACATCCACTGCCGGAACCAGGCCCCTGGGTTGCATGTTGCAACATACAACAAAACCGTTGCTCATGCTGCCAAATTTCGAGGAAAATATCTTGATTATCACTGCTCTTCCTGGCATAATGAAAAAGCGCGGTTCTCAAAAACAGCACCGCCACCACTGCGAAGGAGGCGAGCGTCATACGCTCAGGGGAAGAAAAACATGGACAGGTTAGAGGCATTTCACGTGACGAGTAATCCAGTCCCTGAGAAGCGTATACCCGTTTCTCCAGGTGGAGGAGGCAAGTATGGCGCGGCTACGAAAAGTATTTTTACGGATGCTCAATGAGGATGACCCCATGCAAAAGAGGCAACGGAAAAAGAATAGGTACACGAACTCCACTCAGAAAGGGGGTCCTGGCAAAACAACGACGACCCTCAACCACTCCATTGCAGCGACATTGAGTGGGAAACGGGTACTGGTGATCGACTGGGACCACGGACAAGGCAATCTCACCTACGCCCTGGGCTACACGCCATGGGTACTCGAGCGCAGCGGTTACACTGCCATGCTGGGTGATTCAGATCCAACTTCAACGATCCTTCCAACATATTATGATCCAAGAACGGGTATCTTCTTTGACCCGTCCGATGAGCAAAAGATGAGGCGACTCGGCTTATCCTCCCTGGCACAGGCGGTTCGAGGACCTGATTTGCTTCCTATGAACCCGAATCATTGTGAGGGAACCGAGCAATCCCTGGTGGTGAAGCGAGGTGATTGGGGGCTGCTCCTAGACCATCTCATCACCTCGCTCGAGGATGAGTATGACGAGTTTCACATCGACACGAACCCTGACATACAGTCGGTCTATCCCAAGATCGCAGCCAACGCGTCTTCACACATCGTCATCCCCTCGCAGCCAGAGAACTGGGCGGTGCAGGGCTGGATTATGTACGCACGTTTTCTCATGACGGCGCGCGTCATGAACCCAACGCTGGCCATTGCAGGTGTTCTCTTCACGCACCTGCGTTATGCAGCCCACAAAGAGATCCTACAGGCAGCGGAGAGTGATATCATCCCCGCAGTCAACGACACTATCCAACAGGTACGGGATAGCTATCTAAAGGCAGGCAAGCTGAGCCAGGCGGCACTGCTCGATGGGTTAGCCCTGACCTGCTTTGAAAGCACGACGACTGAGAGTAAGGTCTATAGTTTTCAGACTAATAGGAGAGCGACGGTGATGACCGCCCCCTTGAAAACCAGGGCAGAGTTTGTGCCAGCCCTTGAATACTGGACCTGTTACATTGAACTGCTCAAACGGGCAGGAGGGACAGGCATTGAGGAGGCCATCGCCCAGTACAACCAGCTGCTCGAACGCTATGAACAGGCGCGCGATTAAAGGAGGAGAACCAAGATGCCAAGAACCAACTCGGGGAGAAAATCATTCCCCAAGCTCGATGCATCCGACTTTAAAGTACCAGGGGGTAACCTGGCCCTGGCTAATGCGATTCTCAGCGAAAGCTCGCGGGCGCACGCCGACATTCCCCTGGACCGCTTGCTTCCTAATCCTCGTCAACCACGAAAGCACTTCGACGAGGCGGCCATTGCCGAGCTGGCAGCGGACATCAAAGAAAACGGTCTCATCGAGGAGATCGTGGTACGCGAGAGCCCATCTTCAGACGGGTTCTGGGAAGTCATCTGTGGGGAGCGGCGCAAGCGCGCCTGTCAGCTCCTGGGATGGGAGCGTATACCAGCCCAGATCCGCATCGCTACTGATGCAGAAATGCTGCGCATCGCTATCGCAGAGAACGACCAGCGAGAGCGACTTTCTCCCTATGAGCGCGCTCTGGCATACGAGGAGCTGCGGCAGGAACTGAGCCGAGGAGGGAGTGAGGTCACTGTACGCGAGCTAGCGGCGGTACTCAATAAGAATAAGGATTCTGTACAGTTGCATCTGAATCTCCTGAAGGCCCAGCCAGAACTGCTCCAGTGGGCAATAGAGGATGCAACCGTCCCGTTGCGCACAATTGACGAACTGCGCAGGATCGAGGATGAGACGGTTCGGCGGGAACTGATGCAACTGATACGTGAGAAAATCTTCAACCAGGATGAGGTCATCGCCATTGCACAACAACTGCGCCGAGGTCCAGCTCGCACCGGCAAAGTGGTTCACGATGGAAGCGGAGAGCTGAGGGAGGAATCACCGACATCTTCGCCTGACCAGGCAGGAAAATCTGAGCTGAAAAACCCTGTGCTACGTCTGGCCCTTACAAAGAAGCTGCTGGCGCGACATGACCGGCAAGTACGAGCAGTGATCTCTACCTATCAGAACGATTTGACCACTATGGGTGAGGAAGAGCGATTCCTGGCGCAGACCCACATCCGTGCCTGGATTGCGGACCTGCAAAAACTTCTGCACTCAGAGGACTGAAGACCCAAAGGTACGCCAGTGCATCTGGATCGTACCATCCTCTCTTTCGCTACTGGTCCAATTCGACGCTGGAGAGCAGGCACCGCCTGTGGCAATCGGAGGTCTCCCTGCATCTCCAGGCGCTCTATGACCCGTTTGGTTTACTATCGAAGTATGAAACAGTATCGATCTCTCCTCCCGCATGCATGCCCACGGCCTCCTCACGCTTCCATCGCTCCTGGTGCGGAAATTAAAAGCGGGAATATTTCCCAGGCCTCTACAGGATAACGTGAGTCGCACTCGCCTTGCCTTCTCCCAGTAGAGCGATTCTCCCACTATGCTCCTTACCCTTCCCGTCACAACTGCATGCTGACTGTCGAAGGAACAGAGCAAGTTCAGCTCGGGCAGCAGGGAAGGTCATGACCTGTTCAGCTCGCTCAGTCCCTGCAACCAGACCGCAGCAGAGGCATGGGTACTTCTTTCACCTTCTGATCACTTCGATCCCCTTCAAAGGTGTGATTTGCCAGGGTAATCATCGTTAGGACACAACAGGTTCAAAAAGCTGATGCCACATACTACAACTCACATAGTGAGTCCATACAAGACCAAAGATTTTGCCGTATCCCCTTCTGAATATTCAGGAAGTGCTGTAGCAAAAGCGCCTCAACAGGGAAATAGAGTACGTGAATGAAGTACCGAAAACATGAGTCATCCCAAACTTGAGAAGTGAAAGGGATGAGCTAGCAAAGCAGAACCCTTCTGGGTTAGACTTGAAGTACAAACCAACTCAAGTCAGCAGCAGGAGGGTTCTGTCATGTCTAAACAGTATTTCATCGAGCCAGACGATGTGCAAGCCTCGCCGTGGGCCAGTGAACAGTTCGTGCAGCACTTACAACAGTTTTTGGGACCGTTCTTAGTGGTGTTGGATCAGCTGCTGGACAAGCGGTTAGTGCGCACCTGTGTGCAGACGATTGTAGCCGTATTGGAGTTTCGCCATCGCAGCAATGGCCTGCTGTTGAGTGAACTGGGAGCCTACCTCGACCGCCCCGCTCATGCGCCAGCAGGCACCAAGCGGCTGAGCAATTTGTTGCGCTCCCCCCGCTGGAGCAGCGCGCTGATCGACCACTTTCTTTGGCAGCAAGCGCAAGGGCGGCTCACCGAGTTGCAGCAAGCCGACGAGGAGGCGCTGGCGATCTGGGACGAGCGTGTGCTGGAAAAGCCGGAAAGCCTCAACCTGGAGGGATGGTGTGCGGTGCGGTCGAGTAAGGCCCGCCGGATCACTCGCATCAAGCCGGGCTACTACCACCCACCCGCAGGCCGCCCCATCTGTGTGCCGGGCATGCACTGGCTGGCGCTCTTACTCGTGGGACGGCAGGGACCAGCCACCAGAGCCGCCATGCAGTGGTGGACGACGCGCGGCACATTCGCCAGCCACCGTCGGCAGGAAGAAGGGTGGCTGCTCGGCAAATGCATGCACAGTTGGGGGCGCACGGTCATCCATATCTTTGATCGCGGCTTTGTAGGTAGTCCTTGGCTGGGCGAGTGTTTGGATCTGCGGGTGCGTTTTATCATGCGCTGGGTCAAGCACTACGTCCTGCAAGATACCCAGGGCCAGACGCGCAAAGCCTGGCAGATCACGCGCGGCAAACGGGCCTTCGCGCAACGGCAGGTCTGGGATGCGCGGCGGCAGCAGTGGTTTCAAGCCGGGGTGGTGGCCGTGCCAGTGCGTCACCCCGACTTTCGCAGCACCCCGTTGTGGTTGGTGGTCTCCCGTCCCGGCAACGGGCGGCCCCCCTGGTATTTGCTCACCGAAGACCCCATCGAAACGGAGGAGCAAGCCTGGCAGGTCGTCTTTGCCTATGCGCGCCGCTGGCAAATCGAAATGACCTGGCGCTTTGACAAAACGGAATTGGCGTTTGAAAGCCCGCGCTTATGGCACTGGGAGCCACGCCTCAAGCTGCTGCTGCTTGCCAGTCTGGCCTATGCCTTCCTGCTCAGCTTGCTCGACGAGTCCTGGGAGATGCTGCGCCAGTGGCTCCTGCGCTGCTGGTGCCATCGGACGGGCAAGCGGTGCCGCGAAGCTGCCGCACCGCTCTCCCGCTTACGCTGGGCGCTCAGCCGCTTATGGTTAGAGCATGCTCCAGCACCGCTTGCTTGTCACTTCGCTCGTGTGTCAAGTTCGGGATGACTCATGCACAGAGCAACGGCAAAAGGCGCGTATCTGCAAGTAGCACTCACCTCGTTGCTTATGTAAGACCAATATCGAACGCTTGCAAAATCAGTTGAAGCCTGCGAGTTCCTTCAAGCATTTCAGGACCATTCCACGGATTGTTAACGGGATCACTATACAATGCTCTCCATTCCTCAATTTCTCCCTCACTCAAGACAAAACGTCGCAGATCATCACCGGTCAGCTTTACAGGTTCAAACAGCTTTAGCTGAGGTTTTTCTATTCCAATGAGGCGGTCTTCATGGAAGATCAATGCTCGAAGGAACAGCATTCTCCACACACTCGAAGCCTCCCTTCTCCTGTTTGCACTTCTGCTAGATGATCCTCACATGTCAACGCCGAGTTACTTTTGGCTCATGCGACTTTTTGGTGATCCCCCCACTAGCAGGTAAGATGGAGCAGTTTCTGACGAAGGAGGGGAAAACCCGCTCGCCCATACATGAGCCTCTTGTGAGTTTTGATCTTGTTTA
>Ga0070740_10000963_pt1 | contig 45185 bp, 36 predicted proteins | sample Coa_R2_FD_67286 | JGI IMG/M metagenome (GOLD analysis project Ga0070740, IMG submission 67286) | Surface soil microbial communities from Centralia Pennsylvania, which are recovering from an underground coalmine fire - Coalmine... | ecosystem: Environmental > Terrestrial > Soil > Unclassified ... | reverse complement strand
CGAAGCTATAGGCCGAATCGCACGCAAATTTTGGCGCAATACTAGCCGAAGCCAGATTCGCATTGCAACGGACCGATCGATGTGAGAGACCTGTTGTGCGTCCCCTGAAAATTCGAATCCGAACGACGCTGCGACCGCAAGCCGCACACGCATTAACTTACTTCGTAAGTCGGTGGTTTGTTTTACAGTAGACCGATGCCGTCAAACGCAGCCATGTCGATCGTGAATTACAGTATCCACGATTAATGGCTGCCGTCTCGCTTCGGTGACCGGCGTTGACAGTGCCGATATACAGATGCAAAATCTGCGCAGCCACTGCGATGTTCGCAACGCAGGTCATCCGAATGCAAACAAAAGTCATAGCGGCGATCGCAGCATTCGCAGCCGTTTTCGCGATTTCAGCCCCGGCGTTCGCTCACCATGGCGGCGCGGCTTACGACATGAGCAATCCCATCACGCTCAAAGGCACTGTTACAGATTTCAGGTTTATCAATCCCCATTCGCTGGTCTTCTTCGATGTCAAGAACGACAAGGAAGAAATCGAACACTGGCAAGGTGAGCTCACCGCCCCCAACAAACTGGCGCGAGCGGGATGGACCAAGCACAGCCTCAATCGCGGTGATCAGGTGACGATTACGGGCGCTGTTGGCAAAAACAATGCCCATGCGCTGGCAATTCGAAAATTGATTGGGCCAAACGGACAGCCCCTGCAACTTTTCGAAGAATAAATTTGCCGGCAACCCGACAGAACAAAGGAGCCTACGATGGGTTCGATACGGAAGATAAGCAGGAGAGCTTTGGTGAAGTCTGGGCTAGCTTCGGCGGGCCTTCCCATAGTTGCGAAAGTTTTGGGTTCCCCCGCCACTGCTCAGGCGCAGCAAGGGCAGGAAAAATCTGATCCGTCGTTCGCGGCTGTGCCGGGACAAAAGGGCGTTCAGGATGTCTTCGGAGCTTATGATGTAGACCCTAATTGGCCTCAGCCCCTATCAGCGCTGCCCGGCAACGAAGAGTGGACGTGGGGCTCAGGCGAAGGCATCTTCGCCGAGAGTCCCGACCGCGTGTTAATTCTGCAACGCGGCGAACTGCCGAACATTAAGCGGCCAAAGGAAATTGACCTGCCGCAACTTGGGCCGAGCATGGGTTTTCCCATCGGCCGCTTGCCATGGCGCGATGCAACGTCCGCCAGCCCGCCAGGTCCGCTGGACGGTCCGAATCACGGCAAGGAGAACATGGACTGGCGCTGGAACCACTGCATTGTCGGCGTAAACGCCAAAGGCGAAATTAAAGAGACTTGGCCGGAATGGGACAGCATGTTGCGTCGGCCTCATGCGATTTACGTCAATCCTTACGACAAAGAGAAATATGTCTGGCTGGTGGACGATTATCGCCACGCGATTTTCAAGTTCACTCACGATCTCAAAAAGCTAGTCCTGACGATTGGGACTCCCAACGTCATGGGCGCTGATGCCACGCACTTCTCTCGACCTACGTACCTGGCCTGGCTACCCGACAGCACGATGTTTGTCGCCGACGGATACATCGGTACTCGCGTGGCCAAGTTCGACAAGGACGGCAAGTTCCTGATGGATTTCGGAAAGAAGGGAAATCCTCCGAACGAAACCCGTGGCGGCTATTTGAATGGTGTGCACGGAGTCGCCGTAGACGTTCCTTCCGGGCGAGTTTTCGTCAACGACCGCTATAACCATCGCGTCCAGGTGTTCGATACCAATGGCAAGTTCGTGAACCAGTGGAAGGTCGGCGATCCACCGTCCGATGTTCACTGCCTGCATCTATCAGCGCGTGATCGGCACCTTTGGCTTTTCGATCGCGGCACAAACAAGATGATCAAATACGACTTGGACGGAAACTTCCTCTACGCCTGGGGCACCTTCGGCGATTTCCCGGGCGGTTTCTGGGGAGTGCACGGCATGCACGTCGACCAGGAAGGAAATCTGTACACCGCCGAGGTCGATAACGGACGCGCGCAGAAGTTCACTCCGAGAAAAGGCGCGAATCCGGCCATGCTCATTGGCCCCGACGTTAAACCTGTCTGGTCTTAACCGTCGAATAGCGACCGAAGGTATTGACCCACGGCTCCTCTCGGCTAATAACTCGCTTTCCGCCGAGTGTTCCTGTTGACAAACGTCGTTGGGCAACAGCATTTCCGCGCACGATTGGTGTCGGTGTATTATGCGGTCCGTTCGACCCATGTTCAGCAGGCAAAACATAGATTCGAGCGCGCCAGCTCAGATGACTCAACGCTATGCGAGGCGCTCACGGTGGTATCGATTTCTCCGTCCCCCACTCCCGCTTGTTTACAACCGCAGCGAATCGTTTTTGCCTGACTGCACTGGTATAAAGTTGTTTTTAGGTGGAGCGGGCGCGGTAGCTCCAAAGTCGTTCGTGAATGTAGATATTGTCGCTTTTGCGGGGTCGATGTTGTTGCGGACATCGAGCGACTCCCCTTCGCGGATCATTCGATTGCAGCCATCGAATGCGATGCTGTGTTGGAGCACGTACGTCATCCTGCGAAGGCGGTAGCTGAATGCTTACGGGTCCTACGTCCCGGCGGCTACATGCATGTGGTGGTTCCCTTTTGCCACCCATTTCATGCGTATCCTGATGATTACCAACGCTGGACGATCGAAGGGCCGAAGCGAAATGCTAAATGACTTTGAGATTGTGCACGTGGGCGTACGAACAGGACCGACAGCTACGCTGCTGGCTTTTCTTCTCGAGTACGTTAAAAATTCTAACTCTCAAAAGCTGGAAACGCTTTCTTACGCGGCATTCGGTTGGCTTGTGTGGCCGCTGAGGTATATAGACTTCTGGCTTATTGAACGTTCCGGCGCCTACATATTAGCGAATCACATTTATGCACTCGTTCGGACACCGGTAGGGTGATTTGCGGTGTCGTTTGTCGAGAAGTTCGCCCCTCGAGAGCAGGGGGATAGATACTTTTTTACAGCAAGTGCTCAGGCTGATCATCTCGCGACGCTGCACTTATCGGACCACTTCGAAAAAAAGAGATTCGTACTTTTGTGCCGTGTCGTCCCAAGCGAATAACCGCGCGGCACGTTCGCGCGCTTTTCGCCCAAGTTCTCGACGCACGGCTGGCTCGTTTAGGAGGCGGGAGATTTCACCGGACAGGTGAGCTGCTTCTGCCCGAAACGGTACTCCGCCTTCGCCAGCTGTTTCGCGGTTTTCGGGTGTGTCGAGATATAGGAGCGGCTTTTCAGCAGCCATCGCTTCTATCAGAGCAGGGTGAACACCGCCAACTTCGCACCCGAATACATACAAGCCTGCATTGCGGAGGAGTTCCCAATAACTGGTCCCATAGACGGGACCGAGAAAAAGGACGCGGCGATCGGCTAAAGCCTTTAGTCGCTCGACATAAGCAGGTTTATAGCTATTACCGCCAACGATCACGAGGGGCCAATCGGTTTGCACTTTGCTGTAAGCCTTCACTAGGAGCTCGGGATTATTCTCGGGTTCGAGACGGCTGACGTACAGAATAAATCGATTCACTGGCAAGTCGGGTAACTTGGGGATGGCTCCGTCAACCGAACTGCCGTTTGCTGGCTCTTCTGCTCCGTAGGTGATCATCGCGGAACGGCGGCGGTAATGGCGCCAATAGTAGTCGTGCATGATTCGCGAATCGGTGACAATGCGTGTAGGCGTGAAGGCCGAGAAGAGCTCGCAAATGTACAAGGCCGATTGGCCGAGGAGATTCCACTTCTTACGTTTGCGATCGAAGCCGTCAACGTTGAGAACGGTTGGCTTGCCAAAGAGACGCGGAATCCAGGCGATCGGACCGTTGGCGACGTTGCAGATGAAGACGACATCCGCGGGAGTGAAAGAGACGTGAATAAGCGAGAGGAACGTGTGAAAGGCCGTGTCAAAGTGCTTCCGTGATATGGTCGGAAGGATGACGCGGCGAACGCCTGGAGCGATCACGTCGTCCGCCCTCGTGAATGGTCGGCGACAATAAACCGTGACCTCGTGACCACGAGCGGCAAGACGCGCCGATAATTGCTCGGCGAGCGTTTCAAAACCGCCATAGCGGGCGGGAATGCCGCGCGTACCGAGAATGGCAATCCTCACTGCTGGTTCTCAATTACCATGAGATCTCGCGTGATCGGAGCCTTTAACTGCACATTCGTTGATGACGTGGACATAAGCCCGGATCGCTTCCCCGCGGCGCGCCTTCTCAGGACCGGAGCCGAATAATACGGCAAAAGCTCGTAATGCCATGCCAATCGCAATCGCAACCCGAAGTATGGCTACTGAGATCCAATTTCCGTGTTTGCGCCAATAGCGCAGCAGGTTCTGATACCAAAATATTTGGCGATCACCGATCGCGATCTGATTCACACTATGCCCGCCAACATGCAAAAAACGGGCGTTTGGGCAGTACTGGATCTTCCACTTCTGTTTTGAAATACGCTGGCAAAGGTCAACGTCCTCAAACCACACCGGAAAAAAACGTTCGTCGAACCCTCCAATGTTCTCCCAAATCTCTCGCCGGACCGCCAGGCAGGCGCCCGCCGGCTGGTCAACTTGCTGTGGTTTCGAGTAATCCAAGTCGAGGCAGCGGTAGTGGCGGTTTACTGGATTATTTGGCCATACGCGGTTGAGCAGCAGGATCTCCGCAACCATCGAAAGAGTGGTCGGAAAACGACGTACCGAAAATCCGCGCTCAATTTCGCCGGCCATGCCCACGAGAACGCCACCGACTGCCCCCACATCATGCTGGTCTAAGATCTTCGTAAGCGCATCAAGTGCGGCTGGTTGCGCGATTGCGTCTGGATTGAGAAAAAGAATGATACTACCGGCGCCCAAGAGCGCGCCCTGATTGGCGGCCGCCGCAAAGCCCAGGTTTTCGCGATTACTGACTACCAACACATCTGGATCTGCTTTTCGAGCTTCAGCGACGCTTTCATCTTGCGAGGCATTATCAATGACAATACGCTTCCACGCAGATTCCTTTCGAAGCGCAGCTAGACAGGTTCCTATCTGTTCGGCAGAATTGTAGGTCACAATTACGACAGAACCTGCAAACATGACGAGAAATTATATCAGTCGGCCGCCAAACTCCCTGCCTGAGGCAGTCTGGGTTTACGGCTCTCACCAATGAACTTCCAACTGCTGCGAACGCAGCTCAGAAAGTATTTCTGGTACTGCAGGATTTATGGCGTTCAAAGCGCCACCCGGCTGGCTATCCGCAGGCTGAAAAGGCGCAATATTGCTCCGCGCATATCGCATCTCCCGCAGCCCGATTTACACGTACCTCGGACGAAAGAAACCCTGCCGCTCATCGACAAAAAGATTTCTGTAATTATTCCGACGCTCGATGCAGGTCAGCAATTTCCACTTTTGCTGGGTAAACTCAAAGCGCAGAAGGGGATTCGCGAAATCGAAATCGTGGTAGTGGATTCAGGCTCTTCCGATTATACGGTTCCTTTCGCTAAACAGCACGCGGCCACGGTGGTCGAGATCGCGCCAGAATCCTTTAATCATGGGCTGGCCAGAAATATAGGAGCCGAGCAGGCGACGGGCGACTATCTGCTCTTTACGGTGCAAGACGCGTTGCCTATGACTGAGCAGTGGCTTTGGGAACTGGCCCGCGTGTTTGAGAGGAATGACGTAGTTGTCGTGAGTTGCGGGGAGTTCCCCCGTTCAGATTGCGATTTGTTTTATCGATTGCTTATGTGGTGCCATTACCGGCATTTGCATCTCGACCAGGATCGATTCTTAGGCTGGGATGAGTCCTGTAACTCCGATATGGGGCTACGGACAAACAGCGGAATTAGTGACCTCGCAGCACTTTTTCGTGAGGATATCTTCCGAAGGTACAAGTACCACAATGGCTTCGCGGAGGATCTGGAACTCGGGAAACGCCTAATCAAAGATGGCCATCGCCTTGCGTTTCTTTACAGCACTCGCGTTCTCCATTCCCACAACCGGCCCGCCTACTATTATCTGAAAAGAGGCTACGTAGATTCAAAATTCCGGAACGAGGTCTTCCCGGGCGCACTGATTGAGATCTCGGATGGTGCGGCTCTGATGCGAGACATTGTCGCGGTATATGAGAGAACCCGATCAGTTGCCCATACGATTTGCCGCAACAGCTCTTGCCAGTCCGTCAGCGAGCTAATCGATCGCATCAGGGCTCTTTATCATCAAGTTCCAGCTGGGTTAATCGCAGCCGAAAACACGCCCGGAGACGATCGTTTTGATGAATTCGTCGGAACGCTGGCGGCAAACTGTAAGCTTAACGACGATCGCTACGATGCTAAGACAAACATGATTCTTCCGCATCTGTTGGCGCATATAGCGGAGCTCGAAAACTATCTTTCGGGCATATACGAGACAATAGATTCCGACCTTATCAACGAAGTGGCAAGTGCCCTAAGGAAGATGGTGGCTCTTCACGCTGGCAATCATATGGGATACTGGTATGCGACCGCATTGGCCAGCGGCAGGTGCGACGGCTGGCTGCTACAAATCGACAAGATGCTCCAGAGTGGAGTCTAGAGTCGCCGGTGAAAATTCTTTATCTGGTGCATCAGTTCTTTCCCAGATTTTCCTCCGGCACAGAACGATTTGTGCTAAACCTTGCTTCGAGTGTGCAGCGCGACGGGCAGTCGGCTCAAGTAATCACGTACGACTTGTTCAACCCTGAGCCGTTCCATTCGCGCGATCAGCTTTCCGTCAGAAAATATAGCTACAAAAACATTCCTGTCGTTGCGCTCCGACACAGGAAGATGCCCATCGACGTGCATACCTCTTGCGAAGATCCTGAAATCTATCGTTTTGCGCTGAAGTTTCTGCGAGAAAACACACATTACGATGTGCTGCATTGCGCGCACCCGATGAGACTCACATCGTTTCTTCGCGCGGCTGGGCAATTAAACTTGCCCTATGTCTTGACACTTACGGATTTCTGGCTGATGTGCCCGAAGATTTTCCTGCAAACAAGTGCAGGCAGTTTGTGCACAGGGCCCGAAAGCGGGCAGGTCTGCGGCAAATTATGCCCTGAACTCGATTCGATGTTGGTTCGCGACCGACTTGAACATGCGAAAGAGATCCTTTTCGCCGCACAGGAAATTATCAGTCCTTCACGGTTCTTGGCTGCTCTTTTCAGAAAAGAATTTCCCGAACTTAATGTTTCTGTTGTCCCTCACGGAATTGATGCTCGGTTCCTTAAGCAAAATACCCGAACATATGCGAAAGGAGACCAGGTGATCTTCGGCTACACAGGTGGATTCGCACCCCACAAGGGAGTCCACCTATTGGTTCAGGCGTTTCGAAACATGCCCGCCCGGAATATCAAGCTCAAGCTGTTCGGCGGTTACTCTCATGAAATAGGGTATACACAAAAACTCTTGGAGATCGCGGAAGGCGATAATCGGATTCAGTTCTGCGGCACGTATGAGCCGTCGGCGCTCGCGGACGTCTTACGGGGGCTTGATGTATTGGTAATTCCATCCGTCGTATATGAGAGTTATTCACTTTCACTTCACGAAGCTTTGGCCTCCAATACCGCCGTCATTACTTCTAATATCGGAGCGGCAGTCGAAGAAATCACGGATTTGAAAAACGGGTTCACGTTTGATGCGGGAGATGGAGTCGACTTGAAAAGGAAAATGGAATCCATTGCCGAAGACCCATCGATCTTAAATGAGATCAAATGCAATCTGCGAGCACAAATTCCCGTGCTCGTTGAGGAAGAGGCGTTTATTTACGAACGTATATACTTGAGAGGGTCTGCCGCAGCGAGTAAGCGCGGTAAGGTATAAGCATTACCCTTCCTTACTACGCCGTTGACACTCGCAACTATGGGCTATAAGGTCAACTGATCCGAACGAGCGTGGGCTGGTGATCAACGCTTAATGTGGCAGTTATTTAAAGAAATCACTAAGAACCGTGAGCTTATCTGGGCGCTTGCAGTAAAAGAGCTGCGCGTCCGGTATAAACGATCAGCGCTTGGGTTTCTATGGGCTTTACTGAACCCTCTGCTGATGATGATCATTTTGACCATGGTGTTCTCCACGGTGATGCGTGTTCCAGTCCACGATTATCCGATATTCCTGATAAGCACCTTATTACCTTGGACGTTTTTCTCTCAATCGCTCGCCTATTCGGTTGAGTCCATCGTAAGCAACGGCGATCTCTTGAAGAAAATATACGTAGCTAAATCCGTTTTCCCGCTTGCCGCGGTCGTTTCGAATCTTATCAATTTTCTTCTGTCGATTATCCCGTTGGTTTTACTGCTCGCTGTGTTCAGATTTCCGCTTCATTTGACCTGGTTTTATCTTCTCGTGCCGTTCGTTAGCTTGGTTTTGTTTACCCTCGGCTGCGGCTTTTTCGTTGCCATGGTAAACGTCTTTTTCCGGGATATGTCCCATATCTTGCAAATTTTATTGCAGGCTTGGTTCTATTTTTGCCCAATTATTTACTCGCTCGATTTCGTACCGCCCCGCTACCGAACGCTCTTCCGGCTGAATCCACTCGCATATCCGCTAAACGGTTTTCGCTTGGCGATCTATTATGGGCAGCTTCCGTCGGTACAATCGATGGCGATGTCGTTAGTGTGTGGTATCGTCGCACTCGTCCTCGGATATAAACTGTTTCAGCGTTCTCAAGACTCGCTGGTCTTCTATATTTAGATCCTATGCTTGACATCGAGCGCATTAGCTTTCACAACGTCGTTCAACGTTTCCGGTTGATTCAGGAAAGACCCGACACGCTGCGCGAAGCCTTTGCACATTTATTTACAAACAAAGTCAGCTACCATGATTTTGAAGCGTTAAAGGGAATCTCTTTCGCCATCCGTGAAGGTGAGACCGTCGCGATCATAGGGCGTAACGGATCAGGCAAAAGCACAATTCTTAAGATAATTGCCGGCGTTTACCGCGCGACTTCGGGAATAGTCACCGTTTCCGGCAATGTGGGAGCACTGATTGAGCTTGGCGCCGGCTTCCACGCAGACCTGACCGGGCGAGAAAACATTATCCTTAATGGCCTGCTCTTAGGGTTGTCTAAAAGTGCGATTCAAGCACGTGAACGGCAGATTTTGGAGTTCGCCGAGTTAGGTGATTTTATTGATTCGCCTGTAAAGCAGTACTCAAGCGGTATGTTTATGCGATTGGGCTTCGCCATTGCGACGGAGATCGATCCCGACATCCTGTTGATTGATGAAATCTTGGCCGTAGGCGACGAATCATTTAAGCACAAATGTGCGGCACGGATTGACGAGTTTCGCCGACGCGGCAAAACCATCGTTTTCGTTTCGCACAGTCTTTCTGAAGTGCGCCAACTTTGCCGGCGCGCTCTCCTGATCGATTCAGGTGTCTTGCTGGCAGATGGACCTGTTGAGCAAGTTATCGCTCGCTACGAGGAACTTCTTCACCTGGAGCTAGAAGTTGGGGCCCAAGCTCCTGCAGGGTAGCCTAGTTGAAAACTGCCTTGGGCGAAGCGAGGTCGCTGTAACATACATCTAGTGCATTCAGGTTGTGCTTAAACGAGGAACCGTAAGTCCGGATTGCAAACGAGGGATCGATTGTCAACTGAAAAGGACGGCGCCGCCGCTAACGGGGAACGAGAGAGTCTTCGAGCCGAGCTCACGGCGGCCATTTCCGCGCGGCAAAACGCGCAAGAGTCGCTCGCCCGGCTCCAGAAGCAAGCTCATGAAGAGCGCGTAGCATTACTGTCGGAACTCGGCCACTGGAAACAGGTTTGTGCTGACTATCGCGTTGATGCCGAACGGCTACGTCGGTGGAGGCGTCTACGTCAGCGTATCGCGCCAGAAGGAAGCTTTAGGCATTGGACGCTTACCTTCATTAAAGGCGCAGCTGAGCGAGTTCTCGGAAAGGGCAGAAAAAACCCAAAGAAAGATAATCGGGAATATAACGCTCTTCTCTTGCGATGTGAATATCCTGATTTGGACGCTGCCGAGGACGTGTCTGGCTTTCTGTGTATCAGAGGGTGGGCATGGCCGAGATCGGCTGTCGAACGAATTCAGGTCTTTGTCGATGATCTTCATGCTGGCAATGCATTTTACGGATTCGAACGGCCCGATTTACTCAGTTTCCATCCAGAACGCGGCTCGGACGTGCATCTTGGATTCAGTTTCCGTTTGGACGCGAGAAAGCTCGGTTCAGGAGTTCATAAGCTAAAAATTCTAGCCATTGGCGAGAATCGCGAATCAGCAGTCGAAGGCACAATCAATGTCATAGAGCCGCAGGAGAGCGAACCAAGATCCCAAATCACATATCAACCCGCTATCGCGAACAACGGCCGTAGTCCTAAAATCGCCTCGCGGACGTTCGGCCCGTCAACAGACGAATCCGTTATAGCATCGGTTGTAATTTTTGCTCGCAATCAGGCTGAAATCCTCGCCCAGTCCCTTCCAGTTATTGCGAGCCAGAAGACGTCCTTCTCATTCGAAATCGTCGGATACGATACCGAATCACACGATGGCACACCTCAGGTTTTCCGTCGAAATGGAGCTCGTGTGGTGTCCGTACGCAGCCATGAGTTTCATCACGTGAAAACGCGTCTGCAAAGCTTGAACGAAACCGTGGGCAAGTTTGTGGTTTTCTTGGTCGGAGACGCAATACCGACGGACGAACACTGGTTACAAGCACTTCTGAACCCGTTACTTGATGATCCGCTCGTAGCGGCAACGTATAGCCGGCAATTACCGGCTGCGGGCTGTGTACCCTGGGAAGCGCGAGATATCTACCTGGGGTCCCCAGTCGTGCGGGAAGTTAAAGAAGTGGATTGGTCGAAACCCGCCGAAGTCGAAAATTACCGGAATCACAAATGGAAATTTATTTCTTTCTCTGACGTAAGCGCCTGTTACCGCCGAGAGGTACTCGAACGCCTGCCTGTTCTAGAAGGATTACCTGAAGTTGAAGACCAGTATTGGTGCAAATGCCTTCTGGAATCAGGTTATCGAATCGTCCTCGAACCGACGTCGGCCGTTATTCATTCGCACAACCATTCAGTGCGCGAAGTTTACATGCGTCAATTTCGGTTTGGCCGCTGCTTTGCCGGCTTCATGGATGCGCAGCCTGAACCGCTGCACACGTTCTTTTTGGCCGTCACGAACGAAGTGACGAACGATCTCTTTTTTATCGTAAACAGTCCAGCCAGTTGGTTGACGAAAAGTAAGTGGATCTTGCAAGCGCCACTGATGCGTTTTGTAAAGAGTTACGGGTGGCGGCAAGGTCTCCATAAGGGCGGCTTCAAAGCTGAACCGTCTGGAAATTGCTCAATCGTTACCGAAACGCGTCAGACAGTTCCGGCAGAACGGTCGAAATGATTTCTATAGTTATCCGCGCAAAAAATGAAGAGGCATATATAACAGAGGTGCTCGAGGCTATTTTTGCGCAGGACGACTTGGAAGAGTTCGAAATCCTCGTAATTGATTCCGGATCGACAGATAGAACTAAGCAATTAGTCCAAAACTATCCCGTTCGTCTGGAGGAGATTCATCCCGATCGGTTTTCGTTTGGTTCGGCGCTGAATTTAGGCGTCGCGCTCGCGCAGGGAGAAATCGTCGTGTACCTGTCGGCTCATTGCACTCCGACAACTCACGATTGGTTGCGAAAACTCGTGGATCCGTTACGGCGCAATGATCGGCTTGTTGCAACGTATGGAAGACAGCAGCCTCGGAAGGGGGTCAATCCGTTTGAGGAACCAGCATTGCTGAATAGCTTCCCGGCAGATTATCTGCAAGCGCCGCGCGCACTTTTTTCTAACGCGAACTGTGCGATACGGCGAATGGTCCTTCTGAACCATCCCTTCGACGAAAGTTTAACCTCAAGCGAGGACCTGGTGTGGCGAATGAACTTCGATTCAGAACAGATTTTCTATGTTCCCGACGCAAGCGTATACCATAGTCACGGCATCAACTTACGCTATTGGGCGCATCGATTTGAGGAGGACGGGTTCGCAACGATAGAGATGCAGCGTCGATATGGAATTATTAACCCTTATTTTGAAAGAGCTGACACCTTCTCTAAAGCTGCTCGAGGATTTTTCCTTGGATGCATGCGCCTGCCTCTGTTTTTCGTTTTCGAAGGCTATTTTCGATTTATTCCATTTGTGCCGATCTTTGAATTTGTTAGAGCGTGCTCGACTGCACGGGGTCTGCGCCGTGGCATGATGAGCACGCCAGCAACGACCGACGCTGCCGCCGGAGTTAGGGTTAATTAGATGGGGTCACGCACGAATCTAATATACGGAACCGTGAAGGCCATGAGCAGAGTCAGCCAACTGAGGAGCAGAAGTTCCCACCAAGCAGTAGGACGGTAGAAGAACTCGATCCTGTTATCACCTGCGTGAACCCGGACCGCACGGAAAACAAAGTCCCCGCCAAGAACCTGCACCGACGAGTCGTTTACAGTTGCCACCCAATCGCGAGACCAACGGTCCGTCAGTAGCAAGTAGCCGTCGGCTGGACAACGCACGTTGAAGGCGAGCTGATTGGGCGTATAGGTAAGCACGTCAGCGGCAACTTGGTGTGCTGCAGGCAATTCGGCAATCGTCTCAGCGTCCGCGGGTTCTAGCGTCGCATTCTTTCTCCCTATATTGAACATCTCCTTGGGCTCATGCACGACAATGATCGGTGACCCGATTGCATCAGTGCGTTTTAGGAACTCCGCATAAGCGGCGTCCGAGGGAGCAACCGCTGCGGTTTTGTCCGCAAACCATACACGATTGCGACCAGTGGCCATATTTGAAAGCACAGAGCTTGTGCCGAGGCCCAAATGAAAATGATTCGCCATTGTAGCGTCATTAAAGAGCGTAGGTATCTTAAGCGGAATATTCACGTCGTTGGGCGATTTGGGGAGCCAGCCTGGCGGTGCTATCTGACGGTCAAGACCAGCCAACGCAAGACCGTCTTTGTGATTCGCGTCTGCCTGCGCCCAAAGTGGCCCAAAAAAGCCAGCGTTCGAGATCAATGGTTGAGAGATTCTTGCCGTATAAAAGACATCGGCTAGAGCTAATAGACAAAACAGGAGCGGCATTGCTTTTCTCGCCTTTGGCGATAAAAGGGCAAACAAAACAATTGCGCATGAGCTAACCCACACGATCATCATCTGACTATTGGCACGTGAGAAGTCCGCAGCCAAATGCAGGCCGGAGGAGACGATCTTGTAGTAGCCAAACACGGCGGCGATGGTGGTAACAACAGAGACGGTAGCTAGACGGTTCCAAATCCGCACCGAATCTCGAAGATTCTCATACTGAAAATCTTTGGTTCCGATCATTGCTAAGACGGCAGCGCAAAACATCGCATACCCACGAAATGCTCCGGGATGGCGAAAATACCTAGTCAGCGGAACGAAGTCATAAAGCCACCCTCGCACGGGAAGGTGATCGCCAACCGCGCAAAGCATAAACACGATGCCAATTCCGAGGAGCCATAACCGCCAGCCCGAAGTGGGCCGCATTACGATTGCAATGAGCGCAAATATGAGCGGCAAAGCACCAATGTAATTGCCGATAACTGATACATCGCTGTTGGGCCATAGCCCTGGATTCACACCCGGATATTTCAGTAAATGCAGATATGGGCTGGCGAAGGTTAGCAGCGTGCCAGGGTCGAGCTCATTTGAGGAGACCGCGATTTTGCGCGGCAATTCCCCTGCACGGTCTGTGTATCCGGCGCCTTCAGTAAACAACCCCACATATGAAGGCGCTAGAACGATGCTGCCCACTGTAAACGTCACGACTAAAGCAACAAAGGTGAAAGCTAGTCTCGGCGCAATATGCGCGTTCTCCACATCCGCATTATCAGAACAGAAGGACAATGTGCGCCCGGCAGCCCACAAAGCCAAAAAACCACCACTGAGGAACGTCAGCTGAGGATAACCACCGAGTGCGGATAATCCCCAGAGCGCGCCGCCCTGAATTGCAGGCCAGACCCGCCGTGAAATAAGGGCTTTGTCTAGTCGCCAAATGAACCAAGGAACAAACGAATATGAGTAGACGAAGCTAGTGTGTTCCGAGTGCCCAGTATAGAAACTACAAAACGCCATCCCGAACGCAATGATCAAAGTGCCCCACGCCGGCGCACCCAAGTGCCTGCCGAGCGCAAGTAGCCCTAATGGCCCGAACACCCACATGATGAGCCAATAAGCGACGAACCCGTGTGAGCTGCCGCTTGCGACTGCAGCAACGAGAACTTCGATCGGGGATGCAGCCCCAACAGTAGGATCAGCATGATCAGGAGAGCCACCATTCACCCAAGGGTCCCACAAGAGAAAATGTCCGGTGCGGGCATGATCAGCAATTAATGTGAATTCAGGTCCGTAGAAGGCCCACGCATCCCATATGGGAGCACTTTTTCCTGTGACCAGGCGCAGGTTGCAAATAACAAAAACAGCCACAAGTAAGAATGCGGCTGTGCTCCACTTGAGCTTTTGGACGCGCTCTGGCCACTGAAATACTAAATCCTTGAAAATACGCGTTTGGGAATGCGGGCTCAAGGTTCAGGCAAACCAAATAATTGCCGACGTATTTTACGCATAAGCCTAAAGAAAGGCAGATTTACATACCGATCTAATCGGAGCGCTGTCACGTCGGCTTCGGCTTTAGTTTCCGCCAAAGTCGTCTCGATTCTAGCTAGCCTGGTGTCAACCTGGCGTTGCAACTCAGATAAACTCGAATGACCGATTTGCTGAGCCGAAGGAAGCGATTGCTTCCAAAGAAGGGTTTCAATCCGTTTCCTGGCAGCTCCCCATTTCTGCTGATCCAGCAAAACCGAATTTCCCTTCCTGTTTCCGCGCCATCGAAATTCGCACGTAGCTTCATAGCTGAAAATGAAATCCGTTTTACCGCATAAAAACAACAACAGGAACAAATCCTCAAGCAAAGGCAGCTGGGGATCGTCGCCCAAATCATCGAGCAGCGAACTGCGAGCGACGAATGAGTTTGATGTTATAAAATTGTCTAAAGCTGTCAGCCGACCAGGATCGAACGGTTCAAAATATGCCAATTCTGCCGGCTCCGAAGGCAATTCCTCGGAAATTGTCGAATCTACCTCACTCTCCCAAACGCGAATGGCTCCCGAGTAAGCAACCCCGCAGTCAGAAAACTTATGAAGCAACGAGAGCAAAGAGCTGACATGGTTAGGGTGAATGGTGTCGTCGTCATCCAGAATGCCGAAGTATTCAGAGGAAACTGCACGCAGGCCATCCCACAATTGTGTGCTGCGAGAACCTGTGTATGAGCTTTCGATCGTTTGAACGGATAGCTGACGCCTATACTTCTGCAGCAAATCTGGAAGGCCAGGAACTTCCTTGTACTGAACGAGTATGGCACCCACATGCGAGTTGGTTTGCGAACAAATACTCTCCAACGCTCGCTCGACGTATGCTGCGCTCCGGTCTCCTACTCGCACGATCATCTGTGTGCTCTTGCTGCTCGGGATCTTGGCAGCACGGTGCCAGCCGAGCTTCTTTCGCCGCAACAATTCCTCATGGTGGGGCACTAGATCCCGGAGCAGCTTTTCCAGTGTGTAGTTTTGAGCGAAAATCTCGTAGGCGCAGCGCGACAATTCGAGAGCTTCTTCTGGATTCTGAGCGATCCACTTCATGTGTTCAGCGATTTGTTTGGTAAGCCGCTGCGCATCAGTAGCAGTGTCCAGGTATAAAACCGAATCCCGAAACACGTCGCGGATAAAGGGATGCTCCTGGCAGATCGCGACCGCGCCAGACGCGGCAATCTCAAAGATTCGAGAAGAGGGCGTTCCCGTAGCGCAATGCTCTTGTCTGTGCAGACATAATCCCACCCCAGCATTGTGAAGAGCATCGAGGATGGTGACGCCATCAAACAATAGGCTCCCTCGGTACGATCGCCGAATATGTGACCAGGCCGCCTCTGGCCCATAGATATCGACGTACGGTTCCTCGTCGAGGTTTGCAAATAAGTCCCCAAATCTGGGGCCGTCCCAGTTTGTTCCCGCATAAAGAAGACGCGGACGCCGCAGATTCGGCTCGCGGTACGGAACGAGGTGGGAGGTGGTGAACCACGGAGCAACGAAACAGACCTTATGCGTTCGGTAGAGAATGTCGCTTAACCATCTCTTGATGGCTTCTGACGAACAAAGATATCCGTCATAGCTCAGAATGTTTTTAATAAACTGATAGCCATCATTCTGTTGAACGATAAAAGATGGAGGTGTGACCATAGATCCATACGTGGGGAATCGGGTCAGCTTGGGCGTTCGGAAGTGAAGTGCAATGACGAAATCTGGATCGAAATCGTTGATTTCGACTGAGGAGGCCGCTTCCAGTGATTCCCAACCGAGCTGGCAGGCGGCTTTAGCAATTCTTCTTGAGAACTCTGTTTCTGCAACGCTCTGCCAGGCGTAGTAATTATGGATTGCCAGTCTCAAAGTTCGGAATTGCCCCTGCTCATTTGCCGCCCTCTTGATATTCTCGAAATCCGGCAAACGCTCATACATTTGTTCCCGAGGAAACTGAGAGCTTACCCATCACGACAAAGCGCACTTTGCGGTCGCGGCCAATTCGTATAATACTTCACGTCGGCTAATGCAGTTGACGCGGGTCGCTGCCCGAACTCGTAAATGAGAAAATCCTCTGTTTCCACTCCAGGCATTTCAGTAGTTATACCCGTTTACAATAGCAGCGCAATTCTACCCGATTTAATCGAAGAACTGCGGACGGCGCTGAACGAATTGTCGCTTCGGTACGAAATTATTTTAGTTAACGATGGGAGCCGTGATGCAAGCTGGGACGAAGTTAGGCGCCTCGCGTCAATGTACGGCTGGATACGCGGGATTAACCTCATGCGGAACTACGGACAGCACAACGCGTTGTTGTGCGGAATCAGAGCCGCCAGTTACGACATCACGGTTGTAATGGACGACGACCTTCAACATTCCCCTTCTCAAATAGGAAAGCTGCTGGAAATGCTCAACCACGGCTATGACGTAGTTTACGCAGTGCCGAAAGAAGGTAAGCATGGCTTATTCCGTAATGCAGCAGCTAAAGTTACGAAGATAGCTTTAAAAGGGGCTCTTGGCGCCGACACTGCTAGCAAGGTAAGCCCGTATCGCATGTTTCGGACGAGCCTGCGCGAAGCATTTGCTGCTTATCACAGCTCCTTCGTTTCCGTGGATGTACTCCTGACCTGGGGCACTACTCGATTTGGTGCTGTTTCAGTGCCCTACAGCACTCGCCGGTCCGGCAAGTCACAGTACACATTCCGAAAGCTGATTACTCACGCGTTAAACATGATGACGGGATTCAGCACGCTTCCTTTGCAATTCGCGATGTTGGTGGGATTCGGCGTAATGCTTTTTGGAGTGTTCGTACTAGCGTTTGTGCTTGCCCGCTATTTCATGCACGGTACTAACGTGCCAGGGTTCACTTTTCTGGCGTCGGTCATTATCATCTTCTCAGGGGCTCAACTATTTGCATTGGGAATTTTTGGTGAATATCTTGCGAGGATTCATTTTAGAATGATGGAGCGCCCTCCTTACGTGGTGGCATCTGTAACTTCGGATAAGAACGTAGACAAGAATTTAATTTGACGTCATGAGATACTTCTGCTTGTTTACATCAGTTCTTGTGATCAGCTCCCGGGTTTGCATTCAATGAATACGCCGCGCTGTCTTGTTTTGGGCGGCACCGGATTTATTGGTTCGCACGTCACTGAACATCTGCTACGAAGCGGTTTGAACGTGCGGATCTTCGGTCGTTGTGCGCCTTCGGCAACGATCTTAGCGGCAATCAAAGATGCGGAAGTTATGGTCGGTGATTTCCAGTCCGGCGAACACTTGGCGAAAGCGGTCAAGGGCTGTGATTATGTTTGTCATCTTGTTTCGACAACAGTTCCCAGTTCTTCCAACAGGGATATGGTGGCTGATGTTAGCGGCAATTTGACGGCTACTCTGCGACTGCTGGAAATATGCGCGCGAGAGAATGTGCGGCGAGTAATCTTTTCATCTTCTGGAGGAACGGTATACGGAAACACGGGCGAGTATGCGATTCCGGAGTCACATCGTACGGAGCCGCTGTGCTCGTATGGGATTGCGAAGCTTGCCATAGAAAAATATCTGGAGCTTTTTCGGATTCAGCATGGGTTGGACTATGCGATCCTTCGAATCAGCAACTGCTATGGGCCACGGCTCCCAATCAAGGGGGAGCAGGGCGTCATCGGAGTGTTCCTCTATCGGCTATTGCAATGCGAACCCATAGAGTTGTGGGGAGACGGAGCAATCACCCGAGATTACGTGTATGTCACTGATGTAGCACAGGCATTTCGCGCAACGCTGGCGCAGTCATCCCCTTTCCGGTTGTTCAATATCGGTTCCGGAGTTGGGACGAGTTTAAAAGCGTTAATTAGCACGATGGAGCAAGTGACGGGTTCGCGAGCCCGAGTGATTAACCGCCCGGCGCGCCATATTGACGTTCCGACAAATGTTCTAGACCCGAAGCGGGCGAAAGAATACCTGTGTTGGGAAGCGAACACGGCCCTCGAGGAGGGTCTCACAAGAACATGGAAGTGGATGCAGCCCGGAGTGCTAGCAAGTTCGTCACGTACCCTGTAACCTAATCTCGTCATGCGATGATGCGACGAAGATTGCGCCAGTAACCGCAGTCCATGAAATGTGTATGAGGTGAATACTCGCCACATGAGTCATACAGCTGCACTTCGGTTCCCCTCTTTTTATCTCGTCACCCAGGGGATTCTAGGAGGAAAGCGGGCGCGAAGGAAATACATAGAGGAATATGCGAAAGTAGAACGGGGAATGCGTGTACTGGACATTGGTTGTGGTCCGGGCTATGTGGTCACGTATTTGCCCCAGGTCTCATATTTTGGCTTCGATATAAGTGAGCCATACATCGCTTATGCGAACAAAAAATATGGGGCGCAGGGTAAATTTTTCCCGCGGCTCTTTGACTCGGAAATGGCTAAGGAACTTGCGCCAGTGGACGTAATCCTAATGGCCGGACTGCTACATCATCTAAACGATGCGGATGTCATTGAACTTCTAGTTCTGTCGAGAAAAACGATGCGTGATACAGGAAGACTGGTTACGCTCGATCCTTGCTATGAGTCCAACCAATCTGCAATTGCCAAATTTCTGATGAATCGTGACCGGGGTGACTCTATACGAAAATCAGGTCAGTACAAGGCATTGGCATCTCAGGTGTTCCAGCAGGTAAAGCTCCACATTCGGCATGATCTATTTTTTGTGCCATACACCGCCGCGATTATGGTTTGCGAGTTGACTTGATGCTTGCACGAACGATTCTCCAAGCTTTCCAAGATTAAATGCATGGCCGCCGAATTCGATACTTACGCCTCTAGTGGTTATCGCAGGCTTCTGAACGATCCCCTCCGCGGCAAATTTGGTGGCGAGCGGTTCTTCTTCCAGCGAAAACTATCACTGCTGCGCGATCTTTGCCAGCAATACGGAAAGCGTTCGCGATCAGTTCACTGGCTTGATGTTGGCTGCGGAGATGGGACGTTGCTGCGGATCGGGGAGAGTTATTTCGCCAAGGTGGCGGGTTGCGATGTCTCGTCCGGAATGATCGGGGATGCGAAGGGATTAGATATACGTCAACAACCTTCTGCGAGGGAGATTCCTTTCTCGGACGAAAGCTTTGATTTTGTAACGGCGGTTTGCGTATATCATCACGTCGGCTTCGCGGATCGATCTTTCCTCACTGGTGAGATTTCTCGCGTCTTGAGGTCAAGGGGGCTCTTTTGCATTATCGAGCATAATCCGTTAAATCCAATCACCCAGTTCATCGTTCGCAGGCATCCGATCGACATACATGCGCACCTCCTTACTGCCGAAATGTCTAGAGGTTTGGGACGAGAAGCGCACATGCAGGTGTTGGCGACGCGATACTTTCTTTATCTGCCTGAATTCTTGTATTCGAAAATGCCAGGGCTGGAGGCGACATTGTGTCATGTGCCTCTGGGGGGCCAGTACGCGGTACTGTGCCAGAAAGGTTGATGTCTAGGAACTGGTATATTGTTGAGCTGTGGTAGATTGCTCGGTCAGCCGATATGTGCGGCTGGCTCAGGGTGTCTGCGTGATCTCCATAGTCACTTACGGAAGAAATGACAATTATGGCTATAACCTGGTCAAGAGAACGGCGATCGGCCTCAACTGCCTCGCTGAACTGCTGGCTGAAGACGACGAAATTCTATTTACAGATTACAACACCCCAGACCATCTCCCCACACTGCCGGAATTCATCTGGGACAGTCTGACCGAAAAAGCCCTCCGCCATCTCCGCGTGGTCCGTATCTCGCGTGAAATTCATGAGTGGATTAAGGGTGATTCGCCCTTGTCAATCTTAGAGAATGTGTCCCGCAACGCGGCCATAGTGCGGTCTAATCGCAAGAATCATTGGATTCTCTCCACCAATCCCGATGTGCTCCTGGTGCTCGCTTCACGCTGGTCCACCCTGGGTGACCTTCTCGGGGAATTACCTGACAGCTTTTATGAGATGCCCCGCTTTGATCTGCCCGAGAGTGTCTGGTCATCATTCTGCCGAACGGACCCCCGGACGAATATCCGATTGGCTCGCGATTGGATCACGTCTCATCGAGCGGCAGTTGTCGAGACAGTTCCCGATTGGCGCTTCCAGAAATATATACTCTTCGACGCTCCGGGCGATTTCCAGTTGGCGCCCAGTCATTACTTCTTCCGCTTGCGCGGCTTCGACGAATCAATGAACAAGTACCTCCACTCGGATTCAAATTTGGCAAAGCGCATGTGGCTGCTCAACGGCGGGCAGACGGATCACCTGTTATCCAAACTGTGGGTGCTCCACCAGGATCACTACCTCACGGGGGAGTGGGCCCGGAACTTCGGAACAATCGTACATAATGATCTCTTCAAAAAGGTTCTTCACGAGGAACGAGTTGAGGCCAATGATGAAAATTGGGGTTTGCAAAAAGAAGATCTGCCTGTGTTCTCGTTGGCTGAAAAGGTCGCTCAGCAAAAAATGTACCTCCCGAAACTTACATCCGAGTGTAATGGTCACCTTCCTCTGAGCAAAGACGTGCGCTGGGACATTCAGCCGGTTTATCGTCTCTCTCATTACGAACCGGACGTGTTGACGCTTTATTTGCGAGAGAACCTTCAGTTGATCGGCCGTGGATCGCGGATCGCCTATGTGGGCCGAAATGCGATGACTCTGGATGCCATCCAAAAAATGTGGCAGCTTATTTCTCCTTCCGGAACGCCCGTCCAGAATCTCTCGGAGATTGCGCAAACAGGAGCAAGCATCGCGCCAGACCTTTTGCTGGTCGATTGTTTCTACGACCGGCCAGAGTATTGGGACAGGCGTATTCGGATGTTGCAGGAGAGCATGGCCAGGCGGATTCAGAAGAAACAGCTCAATGAGTACGATGCCGGTGAGGAACTTACCCGCTTCACGGAAAGTACCGATTCCAGAGAGTGGGAACGCCAAATGATTAAGTTTTGGCGGCCGCTGCTTCCTCACATTGTATTGCGTCCTCGTACTTTTATTGTTCTGCTGGGCTGCAGCCAGTACGTAATTCTTTTTTCGAGATTTAGAGAAGCTTTCTCCCAATGTTATCAGGACCCCAATAGGAAAAACCGTTCCCCGGGTAAAGCGCGGAGGATCCTTGAGCGATTCCGGCGGCGCGGGAGTTCGCTGCCGGTCATGACGCACGAAAATCTAATGGGCCCAGCATACTTTGGGGGCAAACGGCCACGGCTTACATTCAAGGACCATATGGAATTTCAGACGCTTTACGTGCACCACCGACTCGTTGTTTTGCGGGTAAACTAATGCCAATGCGCAGCGTGCAGGAAGTAAAAGAATATTGGGATAAGCGCCCCTGCAATATACGGCACTCACAAAAAGCTATTGGGACTCGAGCCTATTTCGACGAGGTGGAACGCCGCAAATATTTCGTGGAACCGCACATCCCGGGATTTGCGGATTTTCCTCGTTGGCGCGGCAAAGAAGTGCTGGAGATTGGTTGCGGCATCGGTACTGATTCTGTCAACTTCGCTCGGAACGGCGCTAACCTGACCATCGTAGAACTTTCAAGTGAAAGCTTGGCGATGACGAAAAATAGACTTGAATTGGAAAATCTCCAGGCGAACCTTATCAACGGCAACGCTGAGGAATTAGATAAATTGCTCCCGCCGGGGAAAAAGTTTGACCTTATCTATTCTTTCGGCGTAATCCATCATACTCCGCATCCCGAGCACGTCGTCAAAGCTCTCGCGCAGCGGCTCAAGCCCGACGGCGAAGCGCGCATCATGATCTATGCTCGACATTCCTGGAAGGTGCTCTGGATCTATCTTCTTTACGGATGGCGCGAGCCTTGGAACTGGCGGAATCTCGTCGCCAAATATTCAGAAGCCCAGATCGGTTCGCCCGTCAGCTATGTGTATTCGAAACGCGAGGCGCGAAATCTTTTAGGCGAGCTTGAGATTGTGAGTATCACCAAGGATCATATCTTTCCGTACCGCATTGCGGACTACGTCCAGTATCGATACGTAAAGAACTGGTATTTTCGGTGGATGCCCAATTCCTGCTTCCGCTGGCTGGAGCGCCGCCTGGGCTGGCACCTGCTGATTGTCGCGCGTCGGCGCACCGCCGTCTCTTCGGCTTCAACCCACTCTCAAATCAATTGACCAGAACATGAGCTCGGCCACCGTCTTCTCACCCAGGAAATCGAAACGTCGCGCCGTTACGTCCAATGACGGTGTGTGTGCAGCTTGTGAACGCCAGGTCGAACCAAGGCCCGTCATCCACACGGATTCGATTCAACTTTATCATTGCAATTATTGCGGAACATTGACCTCCCTGCCCCGGCCCACCCCAAAATCACAGGCTTCCCTGCACGATACGGCTGAATACTTCGATCATCCGTACTTCCAGGCCCGCCGTGAAGATGACGCGCTCGCCCTAAAAAGGTGTGAGCGGATCCTCGATCAGATCGCTGGCGTCACCGATCTTGCATTGCTGAGGGGCGAGCCGATGTTGGATATTGGTTGCGATTCAGGATCTTTGCTTGTTGCTGCCGCTCAGAAGTGTGGTGTTTCACCACTAGGCGTCGATGTTTCCGAACGGGCCGCTCAAATCGCGCGTTCGCGCGGGCTGAACGTATTTCGCGGAATGCTAGAACAAGCGCCCCCAGAATTCACAGGGGTTAAGTTGGTTACCGCGGTAGATGTTCTGGAGCACGTCGTCGACCCCGGTTCCCTTCTCGAAGCGATTTCCTCCCGGTTACGAACCGGGGGCATCGCTTTTATTCAGACGCCAAATCGTGATTCGGTCGTGTACAACGTCGGTCGGATTTTATCCAGGCTTACGCAGGTACCGCTGCAGAACACGCTGGAACGGCTGTTTCCGCCGCAGCACATCCAATATTTCAGTCGCAGGGGACTGGAAATACTGGCTGAGCGGATTGGATTTCAGGTGCTGCATATTCGAACTCGAATACTGCCGATGCCGGACATTGTCACGTCGGGCATGGTTCGCTTTGGCTTAATGGGCTTGCAAGGGCTCGATTTTGTCCTCGGCAGGGAGATATTGCTCTGTGCTGTGTTGTGCAAGTCCTAAAAACTTGTCTGCTTACTGAGTCAGCGGTGTTATATTGCAACCCATGCGCCTCGCGACCATCGGCAATCAACCGCTGCGAGGTCAGAGAGTGGATACTTCCATCCCACGTGTTTGGGTCGTCCTGCCGACGTTGAATGAAGCGGGGAATATCCGTTCACTTCTGGAACGCATTGGCGATTCTCTGACCCAGCTTGAATATACCCTCTGTGTCGTGGATGACGGCAGCAATGACGGTACTTTGGATATCGTGCGCGATTTTATTCGTGCTGGGAACCACGGAAACATCTGCATTATTCAGCGGAAGAAGACGCACTTCGGTTCGCAGCGTGGCGTAGCCGTCTGGACCGGTTTGCAATACGGTTTTCAGCACTCCGATTCTCAGATTTTTGTGGAAATGGATGCAGATCTTTCTCATCGTCCCGAGGAGTTGCGCACGGGAATCGAGGCCATCCACTCGGGCTGCGACGTCGCAATCGCTTCAAAATACTTGGCCGGCAGCAAGGTTACCAACCGCCCGCTTGCGCGTAGGTTGCTGAGCCGGGTAGCCAATACCACCGTACGGACGTTCATGAGCCGGAGCGTCCGCGATTACAGCAACGGTTTTCGGTTCTACGGCCGCGAGTGTGTCGGGATGATTTGCGCGCACCGGCTGCGCTACGGAAGTCCCATTTACCTGACCGAGGTGCTCGCCCTGCTCTTGGCCCATCGCATGACGGTACATGAATTTCCATCCCACTATGTCGGCCGTGGCGAGGGTCTTTCTAAACTCAGGATCATCGATTTAGTGAAAGCTGGTATTGCCGTCCTCGATATTGCCATGCGCTTCCATTTCCACTCACATGGATTCGTGCGCGGAGCCCCCGCCTATTCCACAGCCATCCACATATCCCACGTCGAGCCAGCCGCCGAACTTCAAGGCACGGCTAATGAAATCGGCACTACGGGCGACTGATCAAACGCCCCCTCCTCTATCCTTGCCAGGGTTTCCCTGGGATACCTATGCCGTCTGGGCAATGGCGTTGACGGTCATCCTGAGCGCAGTTGTATGGGCATTTCTCTGCGACCGCCCGCAGGAGTTCGACGATATTGGGCTTTTCAACGTCCCTTATATGTACGCGCATTACAGAGTGCTGACCTACCCTGCCCACGGTGAATTCCACACTCTGATCGTGCACCCTCCTATTCACTACTGGATACTTGGGATCTTGATGAGATGGGGCATCCCGCCTTTTTATGCGGAAGCCATCCCCCTGCTCCTGCTTATTCTCTTAGGAGTTGCCCTTGCGATTGGCTCGGAATTTCCCACCGTCGTCAGCGCCGGTTTGCTGCTGGGAATCTGTACGCCTCTTCTCTTCGCGAGATTTATTCCGACCATGCGCCCGGACATCCACCGCGGGTTGGCGCTGTTTACTGGCCTTGTAGCTCTAGAAAGTGGGCGGCTGCGGGATTGGAATGCACGACGGCTTTTCCTAGGCAGCTTTCTGATTACTTACGCGTCCGTTCTACACTATCCAGGTTTCACAGGCTTCCTAGGCGTATTCGTATATATAGGGTGGGTTCTATTCGACATGCCAAAAGAAAGATGGGCGAAGCCGATCCTGGCGCTGGTCGGCGGAGGGTGTGTGATTGGCGTCCCTTATCTCGCCTTTTTCCTGATTCCGCATCGCCGCGAGATCGTCGCCGCGATTGGAAGCGTCGAGCCGTTCGGCGGCGTTTTGTCGAGCGTGCGGGTTCACGTGCTGGCTTATCAAAACTGGTGGAATCCCGCTGCAGGAAAAGGGCTAGCCATCAATTCTGCGATAACACTGCTGTTTTACCCGGTCGTACTGGGTATCCCTCTCGTTCTACTCGGGGCGGCTGCATTGTTTTCCTTTCGATCGACCCGCGGAATAGCCTGCGCAGGCCTGCCGTACCCTCTCTGCCTGTTGTTGCTGATGACGCATAAAATCTATTGGTCCGGATATTTTTTGCCCGAATTCATGTTGTATGGGGCGGGAGTCGGCGTAGTACTCTCCGCGGGACTGTATCATCTGTGTCTTCGACTCTCGCGAACTCGGCGGAGTGCATCGCTTATTTGGGGATCCCTTTGTCTCATCGGCATGTTGGGATTGCTCACTACCTCTCCAGTATTGCGAGGCGCAACGTTTTCGCTTCGAGAGCGGGTTCACGAAACTGAAATTGCTCGTGCGGCGGCGCGTACCGTCCTGGGCTCTAATGCACTGATCGGTACGCGGAACGCGATCATGTTTTACGCGAGTGGGGCCGCCTACTACTATGACGTGTCCCCGGATGTATTGTGGACGCGCAATCCCCCAGCGGATTTGCGTGCTTACTTCCGAGTTTTTGACGCGGTCATCGAGCACCAAACTTTTAGCTCGTCGACCGAGAATACAGCGCATAAAAGTTTGATTTCCTGGTATGCCGACGGAATCCTAAAGCTACATGGGTTTTATTTTTCTTCGCAGAGCCCTGCACTCCGATACTTGGTGTTAAATACCAACCCAGCAGCCCGTGTTACAGGTTTTGCGACCTTGAGCTCTGGACAGGTGGTTAGCTTGGAAGAGCAAGATGGCGGGCAATATGCGTTTGTCACGGCCGTATGCCCCCCTAAATCTGAGCCTTCGGTGAAAAGCATTTTCTCCAATTCATATCTGATGCCGGCCCCTGCTGATGCTTTCTCCCAACAACAGGAGCTTTCTACATGGCTAGTGGACAAACGCGAGTACGTCGCGTCACGACCTGAGGTCTCGCACAACTGCCGCGTCATCGATGATGTGTCTGCTGATATGCAGGCGGTGGACACGGGACAACTACTCGCCACGTTGCAACACGATCAACCAATTCGATTTTTCGAACATCTCGACGATGCTTTGCGCGCTCGCTATGGCGCTCCTGTGGAGTTCAAGTTGGCCCCGGACGGCTGGCCCGATGGCGCCAGTTTTCGATATGGCCAGCATGAAGGAGAAAACTACCCCTTGTCGCCGCAAGGACAGGATGTACTGTTTTCTTCTGCCATCAATTCAACCGACGGCTGGCAGATTAACCGTTATGGCAAGGGCGGTGGACTGAAAATTGTGGCGGATGGCCTGAGCGCAGGCGAGCGGAGCGGCAGATATGCCTCCGCTGACAGCCGCGATCACCTGAGTTCTCCCTTTGTCGTAGAACCGCTCGCCAGTGGCCTGCTGTTCTTTACCCTTTGGGCGAAACCAGTAGGAAAGTCTTCACCTCCGACGTTATATCTGCAGAACACGAACTATGTGACCTTGGGAACGGCCTCGGCCGCCGTGACTCGTTCGGATGGATGGGTTCTGCTCGCGGGTTGGGCAGAAGCGCCGCGGCAAGAGCAGGTCCGCTTGGTGTTGGCCGAAAAACCTGGGGAGGCAACGTTAGTGGAGAAAGCGCTCGTTATGGAGTCAGCAGCACACCTTCCTGGTCACCCCGCTGCGGGCAAGCCCTGAACGAACACAAACCTACGAACGTGTGATAGATGAGAGCGACCTTTGGCGCTGGTAGTTATCCTGAACTTACAATTTCGTTGACAACCTGAAGGCGCCAGTGCTACCAACAAGGCTTTAGTCTTACACTGCGACCGAAACGCGGCGGCAAAGCTTGTAATCTCAATTGCCAGTTTTTGTGTCTCGCGACCGTTCGGCTTTGACAATCCGTTGATTTCGTCTTGAGGGGGTTTTCACCGGTGCAATCGGAAAAGCTGGAGAATATCGCCGTGTTCGGGCTCGGTAAGTTGGGCGCGTGCATCGCTGCTATCCTTGCCAGTCGCGGGTTCAAGGTCATCGGTTACGACGTCGACAAGCGCAAAACCGCGGCGCTAAGAAAAGGTTTGGCGCCCATTGAAGAGCCTCGCCTGCAAGAAACGATTGAAAGCGCCGGAAGCCGACTTACCGCGACCGATGAAGTCGAAGAGGCCATTTGGCAGTCCGATGTATCGTTTTACGTGCCCTCCACACCGAGTTTGCCTGACGGCAGCTTCAGCAATCATTTTCTGACTCCTGCGCTTGAGGCGGCAGCGCTGGCGGTCCAGCGACAGCAAAAAAAACGCCATCTTTTTGTCGTAAATTCGACTGTGACCCCGGGAACTTTTGACCAGGTGCTGCGGCCGTTGCTCGAAAGAATTTTGGCGGGCGAATGCGGAAGAGATTTTGGTCTCTGTTACAATCCCGAATTTATCGCCCTCGGGGACGTTATTCATGGCCTGCTCGAGCCGGATTTTGTGCTTATCGGTGAGTCCGATCCGATGTCGGGAGAATTGCTTTCGGGAGTGTATAAACAGTTGAATACCAATGCAGCGCCCATTGAGCGGATGTCAAACATCAATGCCGAGCTCGCGAAGATTTCGCTCAACTGTGCTGTCACGATGAAAATCAGTTTTGTGAATCAGTTGAGCGGGGTTTGCGCCAAAATCCCGGGCGCGGATCCCGCAGTTATCCTGAAAGCCATCGGCAAAGACCGGCGCGTCGGTTCGGATTATTTGAAGCCAGGATTAGGGTTCGGCGGACCTTGTTTTCCCCGTGATAACCGGCTTTTCCAGTATGTTGCGCAAAGTGTCGGTGTGGAAGCTGCTCTTTCTCGTGCGACGGACGTAATCAATGAAGATGTGAACCGCCGCCTTCTTGATACGGTATTGGCGCATTCTTCCGAGGACTGCTCAGTAGGCGTCCTAGGGCTAGCATATAAGCCTTTTACGGCTGTCGTCGATAAGGCCCCTGGCATTTGGCTGTGCGAGCGCTTGGTGGAAGCGAAACGCCACGTTTTGGCTCATGATTTCATGGCGGGCCTCAGTGCGGCCTCTGCGCTGCCAAAAGAACATGTTCGTATATGCGCTACTCCCGCAGAGATCTTCCAGAAGGGATGTCGGGCGATCGTGATCACGTGCCCTTGGCCGCAATACAAACTCGTTTTCGAATCGAATAAGCATCTGCTCGCTGGCAATCAAACTGCCGTTATCGATCCATGGCGCCTACTTGCGTCCATAATAGCTGGTGAGCCTTCGTATATCATTAGTTTAAACTCAACCGCGAGCGCCGTACGACCCGAAGTGGCGGCCCACGCCTAGGTCGATCTGAGCACAAATGTCTCTCGCTGTTGGAAAAGTAAAAGGTAGTCTTCAGTGCAAGGCTGCGAACTCTGCAATGCCGGGGCGAGATGAACGATATTCTCAAGAAAGATGAGTGACGACGTACGTACTCATCAATTGGTAACTTCGAGTAACCGTACCCTTATCCATACTGAAATAGGGTTTGATTTCCTGCTGGACCCATCCGACTACATCACTGGCCTGTTGGCGCGAGACGGAATTTTCGAAGTTGCTGAAACCGATTTGGTTAGCCGAATAGTTCGCGCAAATGATACCTGTATCGATGCAGGTTGCCATATCGGATACTATAGCTGCCTTCTGGCAAGACTGGTCGGAAGCAAAGGCCGGGTGTACGCCTTCGATGCAAATCCCGAGGCTTGCCAGGCCGCACGGCGCAATTTGGTTCTCAACGGGGAATATTCCGCAGAAGTGATTCATACGGCCTTGTGCGACCGTGATGGAACAGCGACATTTTACATTTCTACCGACGACCAGACTGGCCTGAGCTCTTTGGGACCAATTCCTAACCGCAAAGCTACAGTGTCAGTCCCATGTATGCGGCTCGATACATTTCTCACCAAGGAGGGCGCTGAGCATATCCGTCTTTTAAAAGTTGACGTCGAGGGTGCTGAAGAGTTGGTGCTCAGAGGGGCTGGACAGTTCATTTCCGATCATGCGATTGACTATGTCCTCTTGGAATGTTTCGATGATCGCCTTCAATTACTGGATACCTCAACAGAACGAGTCGCTGGACTGTTGATGGCATCCGGCTATACAGCATGGGAATATGGAACACAGAAGCCCTTCTGTTGGTCGCAAGCGGCTGAAGTCCGAAGTCGCGGGGATTGCAATTATCTTTTTACAAGCCTCAAAGCCGATCTGCCCGCCTTTTCCCTAGCCCCGGCCCTCTATGCCATTCTTGCCAACAGAGATCAGCTGATAAAGGACTGCGACGAATTACGCGGTGGAAATAGTTCACTCTTGGCGAGTCTAGGCAAGATCCAGAACGAGCTTGAGAAAAAACAAAACGACATCGATTGGCTCTTGCATTCGATCAAAGGTCACGAGGAGCAGTCGCTTCAACTGGCTGCCGCGAAAGATGATTTGGCATCAGTCTTGACACAAATTCAGGCGTCGCCGGGCTGGCGCCTTCTGAATAAGTGGCGACAATTCCGGAACGCGCTGGCACCTGAGCGTACTTGGCGCCGCAAACTCTATGATTCCGTCATTGGCAGTTTCAGGATTAGATCGAATTCATAACCCAGCACGAATCCCCAGCGCGGGCAAGCATGCCGGCCCGCTTTTAGATGTTGCTGTGGATCCATGCACCGAAATGCGATTGTCACCTTGCAAAACGGGAAAAGTACTTAAAGCATTTGATTTTCGGCAAGCCGACCAGCGACTATGACAACGGGAACTGATGTTGAAGAGCGAGCAAAATTTGGCATTCATGACGGCTCGCCGCCATGATTCATGGAAACAGAGCTTCCTTGTACACGGCGATCACTATCGACGGAAGTCACTCCTCATTCAGCTTTCTGCTCTATCAGGATGGTTACGATGGCCATCGCGAACTCCGTTTCCTCGACAGAATCAACGGTCAACGCAATGAGTAATGCCATCCCACAAAAAGCGCCTGGGGCACTCGGCTTTGCGAAATCGACAGAGCCGCAGCTGTGTCTCACAAATCCAAAAGCCCAACGCCCCGCCATTACTGCTGGCTTTGTGATGCCCAAATTCGTCGGTAAATACTGGGTTTGGCCCGAGGAATATGCTCTGCTGAGTAAATATGTAGACCTGACACAAGGGAGCTACCTGGAAATCGGGTCTATGTGTGGGATCATTGCGATGAGCCTTGCCGAAAAGTATCCAAATCGGCACTTTACATGCGTTGACGCGTTTCTGGCCGGCCACGGCACTATCGCCGGTGAGAAACAGACATTTCTGCGAAATCTGACCGAGCACAATTTGAAAAACGTTGAGTTAATCGAAGGAGACTCTCAGGAAGTTGTGCCGCACCTAGCTGGTCCTTTTGACGTAGCCTTTATTGATGGGAATCACTCGTTCGACTATGTCCTTCGCGATGCTCTCAACTGTTGGTCAATCCTAGCGCAAGATGGCTTTATCATCTTTCATGATTATGGCTGTGTCGACGAGACCACGCGGGCAGTCAACGAATTTATTCGGGAGACCGGCGCTCAAGCAGTTGAAAAGGTTTCCAGTATTCTCGTGGTTTGTAAATCGTTTGCGTCCCCTCAGCAAAGTACCCCCAATCCGTTGGAAGATGAGATTCAGCGCCTGGAAGGCCTGCTTGATATTTCGGAATCCCAACGTACAACATTGGCAGAGCAAATCAATCGGCTTGAACATAGGTTGCGATCCGTGGAGAATTCGGCCGGATGGCGCGTTCTGAATTCGTGGCGCCAGATTCGGAACAAGTTAATGCCACACGGCAGTCATTCCCGCAAATGTTACGACGGAATCTTGCGATTCTTAAGACGCGAGAACTAATCGTGACCAGGAGAAACGGCCACCACAGATGCTGCTTGCGGTAGGACAAATCAATAACACCGTAGGAGCCATGCGCAGCAATGTCGACAGAATGGTTGACTTTGCCCGACGTGCTCACGACCGCGAAGCCAAGATGATCGTGTTCCCTGAACTGGCGATCTGCGGCTATCCGCCGCGAGATCTCGTTCAATGCGATGGTTTCCAAGAGGAAAATCAACGGCAGCTCTTAGAACTGGCGCGGCGCCTGCCGTCAGGCTTAACCGCAATTGCCGGGTATGTGGCCAAATCGTCCCACCAATATGGGAAGCCCTTCGCGAACGCCGCCGCGGTGCTTTCGGGCGGCAAACTCGTGTATTGTCAGGCCAAGGTTTTGCTCCCTACCTATGACGTTTTTGACGAGCAGCGTAACTTTGAGCCCGGCGGTCATCCTGAGATTTTCGAAATCGCAGGTACACGAATCGGGTTGACGATTTGCGAGGACTGTTGGAACGATAAATATTTTTGGCAAAACCGATTATATACGCGCGATCCCGTGGAAGAATTAGCGGCAGCGCATCCCGACGTTCTGATCAATGTTTCTGCTTCACCTTACGCATTCGGAAAGCGGGCTTTCCGCAAAAAAATGCTGCAAGCGATCGCGCAAAGATATCAAATACCCGTGGTATTCGCGAACATGGTTGGCGGCAACGACAGTCTTGTGTTTGACGGTTCTAGCCTGGCGCTGGATGCGAATGGCAACACCCGTGCACAGGCAAAATCGTTTTGTGAGGATCTCGTTTTTTTTGACACGAACGGAAAGAATGAAGACATACATTCACAACCGGATAAGGAAATCGAGGCCATTTTCGACGCGCTCGTCCTCGGAACGCGCGACTATTGTCGCAAGTGCGGCTTTGAACGAGCCGTTATCGGACTGAGCGGCGGAATCGATTCATCCCTCGTCGCGGTGATCGCGGCTTGCGCTTTGGGTCCCGAGAACGTAATCGGAGTATCCATGCCGGGCCCTTTCTCCTCTCAGGGCAGCCTCACCGATGCAAAGCAGTTAGCGCAAAACCTCGGGTTGCGCTATGAAGTGGTTCCGATCGGCGATGAATTCCAAGCGTTTCGCAAAGCTCTGAAACCTGTATTTCGCGAGCTTGCGGAAGACGTGACCGAAGAAAATCTGCAGGCCCGCATTCGCGGTACGATTTTGATGGCAATATCCAACAAATATCGCGCCCTTGTCCTCAGTACGGGAAATAAAAGCGAGTTGGCCACCGGCTACTGCACGCTGTATGGCGATATGGTCGGTGGTCTGGCCGTTATCGCGGACATTTACAAAGTCATGGTTTACGATTTAGCTCGATGGATCAACCGTGAAGATAACGTTATACCAAACGCCTGCCTAGAGAAGCCACCCTCGGCGGAACTTCGCCCCAATCAAACCGATCAGGATACGCTGCCCCCATATGACCTGCTCGACCAGGTGCTCGCGGATTACATCGAAGAAAATTTAAGCGCGGACGAGATTGCCTCAAAGCGGAATGCGCCGCTGACTCTCGTGAAGGACGTAATCAGGCGCGTACATCAAAACGAATACAAGCGCCAGCAGGCCGCGCCTAATCTGAAGGTTACGCCAAAAGCCTTTGGAGTGGGACGCGTTTTCCCGATCGCGCATCGATATTCCTGACGGAGCTTCTATGGGACCAACTCTAAATGGAAATGATTCAGCAAATAAACATCTGATCGCTATTACAGGTGCCGGCGGCTTCATCGGCGGCAACTTGGTTAACTATTTTCGGGAGAAGGGATTCTCCCGCATTCGAGCCGTTGACAAAAAGCCCGTCGCGGAGTGGTACCGACGGTTCCCTGACGTCGAGAACCTGAACCTGGATTGCAGTAAAGAGGAAGCATGTAAGCTCGTTTGTGAGGGTGCGACGGAAGTATACAACCTCGCCGCAGATATGGGCGGAATGGGGTTTATCGAGCGGTTCCGCGTGGAATGTCTCCGCAGCATTCTCATTAATACCCATATGGTTGAAGCCGCGTATCAGGCGGGTGTTCAGCGCTATTTTTTCTCGTCTTCTGCTTGCGCGTACAACATTACTCTTCAACAGGATCCAAACGTTCGAGCACTTAAGGAATCTGACGCCTATCCTGCTATGGCCGAGCGTGGATATGGCTGGGAAAAACTAATGTCGGAAATTTTCTGTCAGGAATATTGGGCGGAGCGAGGCCTCAGGACTTTTATTGCGCGATTTCATAATGTTTACGGCCCGTACGGCACCTGGGACGGCGGCCGTGAAAAGGCACCGGCCGCAATCTGTCGAAAAGTCGTGCACGCCGTCGAAAATGGCCGCGACGAAATTGAAATCTGGGGAGATGGCACTCAGACGCGGAGTTTCATGTACATTAACGATTGCGTGAAGGGCATCGATATGATCACACACTGTGACGACTTGGTCGCAACTCCGATCAATCTCGGCTCTGCAGAGCTCGTCACGATCGACGAACTCGTATCCATCGTCGAAGGGATTGCCGGAATAAAGCTGCGCCGGAAATATGATCCCACTGCACCCCGCGGCGTGGCCGGACGCAATAGCGACAATACTTTCATAAAACGAATATTGAAGTGGGAACCGAACACCACATTGGCGGCGGGTTTACGCGAAACCTACAAATGGATCAAAACTGAATATGCGAAGCGCAAGCATGGTCAAACCGTGGTTACCTAACCGTCGTCATACCGCTTTAATCGACGCTCGGAATGCCTCTGCCGATGGCATCCTGAACAAAGCGTGATGAGGTTCTGCTCGCTGTCGTCCCCGAGCTTGCTTCTACTCTTAATGGTGAACTTCTAATGCCGAACGTGAACCGCAAAATTGGCACCGCCATCCATCAAGTTCCAAGGTTCCAAGATCGCTCGATGCAATTTCGAATACTCCCTTAGCCCAAGGCGGATCCGCGGTCGCCTGAAACTGCAATACCGCTATGTAAAAAATTGGTATTTTCGCTGGATGCCGAACTCCTGGTTTCGCTGGCTGGAGCGGTGGTTAGGCTCACACCTGCTGATTGTCGCGAAGGTCGCGTGATGGCGCCCGACACAATCCTGCCGAAGCCTCACATAATCGTGATGCTTCCCAGCTACGATTTTCTCGAGAGTGTCGGTTGTGCCAAACTCGCGGCACATGCACAGCCTCGGCCAACATCTCGAGTTTGGCCGCGCGAGTTCTATCTCAACGCACTTTGTATCTTTTCCTCGCACGCTTTTTCAGCTCTTGCCAGGAGCCATTCGAGCGACGGCGTTGGCGAACAAACCAAGAAAACCTGATAAGAGAAGAGCGATTTAGAAATTCGAATCAGCATCTTATTCAGCGCGAGTGCCATCCGGCTGAGCATTCCGTCCCCAAACGCCAAAGGAAAAGGTGCGGGCACGCCTCTAACTTCTTCGATCCGGTAACCCGCCTGTTCAAAAAGCCTCGTCAGCGAGCCGAAAGTAAATAATCGCCTATGCGTCAGGTCCAAAATGCCCCTGATGCCATAATTGAACCAGCCAAGCAGCAACGCTATCCGCGTGACAACAAAACCCACATTTGCTGTGCTCACAATGATTTTCACTTCGGTTTCAGTCCGCCAGGAGGCCCGCAACATTTCGACAAAAAGCTCGGGCGAGCGCAGATGTTCGATGACGTCGAGCAGCAGTACATAATCAAAAGTGCCGATATCCAGCGGGAACTCCGCGGTATCCAAGTCCGCCTGCAAAAAATCGTCGACGCTCGAGGGATCTTTGACTGGAAATTGATCGACCCCCGTAACCCGGCAGCCCTTCTGCCTCAGCGCGGCACTTATATACCCCGCGGCGCACCCAATATCGGCGACCTTCACGCCGGCTGGCACGCGCGATAATGCCAGCGTATGGGGACTCTCAAACCCCAATTTTGGTTGATATACCTGGTTTTTTTGACACCGTGCCGCTATATCGAATTTGCGATCATAGAAAATCCCCAGGTCCTGCGCACGAGAAAGAAAACTGGCTTTTAGCACCTGGAAAGCGTACTGAATCCCGTTTACGTGACAGATTTCATCGCCATAATATGTGGGAATCGGCAGTTCTTTGATGCGGAGACCCGCTCGAATCCATTGAATGATGATCTCCGTATCAAAATGAAAATCGTTTGTATTCAGATCGAATGGAATTCGCCTGAGACCGTTCACGGAATAAAGGCGATAGCCCGAGTGAAACTCCGACAACGAGGTTCGCAAAACAGAATTCTGAACTGCGGTCAGAATCCGGTTTCCCACGTATTTGTAAACAGGCATGCCGCCTTTGAGGGCGCCGGAACGCGATATCATCCGCGATCCAAATACTGCGTCGGCTTCTCCTTCAACTAACGGCTGGAGCAAGGCGGGAAGGCATTCCGGAGCGTACTGCCCATCACCGTGCACGAGTGCGACTATGTCAAAATTACTTCGGATGGCGTACTGAAAGCCGATTTTTTGATTGCCCCCATAACCTTGGTTTACGGGGTTGTACAACACAGTCAGTGGGAACGGCGCCTGGCCTTCTTCTGCATATTCACGAGCACGTTCAAACGTTGTGTCGCGCGAGGAATCATCAATAACTAGAATTTCAGTCTCGAACGCCATCAAGGTTCGTGGAATTCTCGTAATGACTTCGTGAATCGTCTTCTCGGCATTGTAGGCAACAACGAAAATCAGTACCCGTTTGTGAGAGCCGAACGAATTCATATCGCTTTTCTGCCTGATTTCAGCGGACACGTCGTTCTGAGAGTCTGAAACCACGTGCGCCGGCAGTCCATTGTCCCACCGGCAACGACGATCGTTCCGCGCCCCATTAAATCCGAATACTCCAAATCCATAACAGAACCTGCTGATCGTCACCTATTTTGTCACTGCAAGGACCGATCATCCGCCTGGTTTCAGATCAAAAGATCATACAATTCATCTCAGCAGGAGATCTTCCTCACATCTAATTTTGTGGATCGTTGCGCACCCAAACTGAAACGGTCCAATCTGCGAAAGAGCCGGTATTAGGCGTGAGCGGCCCGACAAAATGATAATGAGATCTGAAGTAATCGCCTATTTGCCTGTCAAAATCTCTCCCGAAGATAGGCGCGCCATATTCCCAAAACAGTCGATTTGACCACAATAAATACCGCACGTTCTTGCTTTCGAGTTCCCGGATAAATTTGTCCGTCATTTTCCCCGGCGCCATGATCCCGGGTAGGAACATGTACACACGGGTCGGGCAGTAGGTTCCCGAAAGAAAATAGAGGCTGGTGTCCTCGGGAACTGATAAAACATACTGTCCGGCAGCTGCTTTTTCCTTCATAAAGCGCATCGCAATCTCGTACCCCTCTTTCATATGCGGCGGAACGAGAATCGTGCCTCGATCGGTCTGAAGCGGCACGAATAGTTTCGTAATCGTCCTTGCTTGGTGTGCCGACCATCCGACACTCACCAGGCAAGCCAAGCAAACCGCCGACTCAATCCTCCAAACATTCTTTGGCGTATGGACATTCGCACGAACGAGCGCAAGCACGAGCAGCAAGAAGCAAAGTATCACCGGCCCGTTGTAGTAGATCGGATAATCCTGTGGAAGCATTCTGAGCATTATCCGAAAGGCGAGAATTCCGGAAAAACTCAGCAAAATAGGAATGATTACATTGCCCCGAATGGCCGCTCTTGTGCGCCCGAAAAGCCACCATGACCAGCCCGCTGCGATGAGGACGTAAAGCACCATGTCACGCGGAAAAACCAGCGCGCTGAGCGCATTTTCGGGACTCGAAATCAGAAATCGCATTGCAACCAACAGCCCCAGCCGCATCAGAATTGAAGTCGTATCCCATCGCTTCCATTTGAACAAGCAGTACAAAAGAAGCAGAAAAGCAGCAGGATAAAGAGAACGAATTAAGGCATCTGTTAATGCTGATGGGCTCAGTGAAAAGCCATTGCCCTGCAGCATTTTGCTCGCGTAGTGTTGCATAAAAAACGACGTTGGCCAGTCGTCAATGTTCTCTTGAGTCAGGAATTCAATGCCGCCAATCGAAATCATCCACAGGATTACCGCAACGCAAACGGCGATTCCGGGAACGATCGCGGCAACGTCTCGGAACACGCGTTTCGAAGATCTCGTTTGAAAACCACGGATCAGAATCAAGGCCAACACGATTACATAGCACGCCGCACCGAACTCAGGCTTCAGCAGTAAGGCGGCGGCAGCCGCGCTTCCTGCGGCAAGCATCCATTCCCACCGCTGCGAGGAACATACCTTCGTGAAAAGGTAAACCGAAAGGCACGCGATACAGCAGCCATACGCGGCGGAGAAACTATACGGCAGCGGAAAATTGAATAATGACGGTTGAAAGCCTTCCAACAAGATTACAGCCCCGGCAGTCCATCCGAGCGGCCAAACCGAAAGCTGCATGCCCGCAAGATAGAGAAAAACCGCCGAGCCTAACGCGGCGAAAGAGCCAGCCCAATACAGAACGCTTAGATGGATCCCAAACAATCGAAACAAGTAGCTGTTGAGATACGGAGCAAGTGGACCAAAGTTAAACCAGACATCCCGATACAGCATCTTGCCCTGAGCCAAAAGCAGGGGGATATACATCTCGTGTCCGGAATCAATCGTGAGGTTTCCCCATGCTCCCCAGGTTGAGTAAACTTGCCATCCCCACAGCAAAAATAGGCACGCAAGCGCGCTGCCGGTCTTTACATTCCAGGGATCCGCTGGGCCAACGTAGAGAAGGCTGATTGGATCGCGAACTGCACGTTCGCCAACCTCGTTTACATAGCGCTCAGCATCAACAGCTACTGTTGGATGCGCCATACAAAGATGGTATCAATGAAACCCTCAGGATATTGCTACGTCGAAGGGCGAGTTTGCGATCTTACATTGTAGAAATGAGCACGCGGCGGACAGTCATTTTTGAACAGGATGGTTCCGCACGAATATTGGGGGCCTTTGGACGGTGGCTACTGCACGACGGTTGGATTTGGCAACGGCACGATAAACCGGCCTCGAAAACCGCGAGAGCGCAGCTTGGGCATAAGTTCATCGGCAATGTGCCATGACAGCAGCAGTGCATATTCTGGCTGATCCACGAAAAGCCGCGATTCTTCCAGCACAGGGATCATCGTTCCCGGAATATACTTGCCAACCTTGTACGAACCTTGAATCTCGAGCACGCAATCCAGAATGCCGTCGTCCAGCCCAACATAATTGATCAGCGTACTGGCGCGGGAGGGCGCCCCAATCCCATAGATGCGCTGGCGATGAGCCTTTATCTCTTTCAACAGGGCATAAAGATCAAGCTTTGTTTGGACAACCCTGCCCCGAAACGAGCCAAGTTTCTCAGGGCTCAGCGCTGCTAATTCCATCGTGACAACGCCATCAACAGACTCGTGAACGGGATAATGCCCTCGGCGGGCAGCATAAACGCGAATCGAACCGCCATGAGTGGGAATCGGGCGAGCGTGGATCACCTCGAGCCCATGCATGCCGAGCAGACGCTTCAGACTCGTCAGGGAGTAGTAGCGCAGATGTTCATGGTAAATCGTGTCGTACTGCAAGGTTTCAACGAGAGAAAGAAAATAATGCGACTCCGAGATAAAAATCCCATCCTCGGTCAATAGCTCCAAGATACATTCTACGATCTCGTGGATGTCCTCTATATGCGCGAAAACATTCGCGGCGGTCACAATCTTCGCCTTGCCGCACCGCGAAATCGTAGTGCTCACCGCCTGGCGATTCAGGAACGAGATGAGTGTCGGTATCCCTCGCCGATTTGCAAGTTCTCCTGCCTGTGTCGGTTCAATCCCAAACACCGGCCCGCGACTGGAGAAATTGCTCAGAAGCGTTCCGTCATTCGAGCCGATGTCTACAACCAGATCGGAAGAACTGAGCGGGTACAGAGATGCCACTTCACGTGAAAGTTCGGCGAAGTTGTCGCGCAGAATCTTCGTCGTTCCGCTCGTGTAAGGATACTCAGGCGGAAAAAGGATGGCGGGATCGACAATCAGGCCGAGTTGCACCAACTGACAGTCCCGGCACCGGAGAACTTGCGCAGGATAGGCCGGTTGTTCCGCAGGCCGTGTGCCGATCGGCGGCATCGCGTTTACCGGAGGCAGATACCCTATAAATATGACAGGTTCAAGATGCGGCGAATCGCAGATTTGGCAACGCTCCACCACAATACTGCCCCCAGATCCGGCAGCTAATTTCCTGACTTGTGTCTCCGGCTCTCGTCCCATTTAGCCAATTCACCTTCCGAGAATATCGGGCGTCGTTCTCTTCATGGCTTTTACAGAACGGAGTTTTCGACTTGACCAAACTCCGTTTGACACAACCGGTGACGATACCAGTCCACGGTTGTAGCGAGACCTTCCGCCAAACTGATGCGGGGTTGGTAGCCAAGCGCACGCATTCGACTGATATCTGGGCATCGACGCAGCGTGCCTCCAGAACGAAGATCGCCCGCCACCACGCGGATCTCGCGGCCAAAGCAATTCGCGATCATGGCAGCGAGATCAGCAATGCTCACTTCCGTCTCGGTTCCAATGTGATATATGCCCAGGTGTCGGCCGCAGTCGAGCATACGCATGACGCCTTCGATCAGGTCATCGATGTAGACAAATGCGCGGGTTTCACTTCCAGTGCCCTGGATCGCAAAATCGATTACATTGCCACTCTTCGTATCACCTGCAATGAGAGCTGCCATTCGCCGGATGAATTGCGGAATGACGTGCTCCGCTCCCATATCGGGGCCGTAGACATTGTGCGGTCGGAATATCATAGCCCGTTTAAAAAACTTGCGACCATAGTTCAGCAGCATCAGCTCGCTGATGATCTTGCCGCCGCCGTATGAATATCGGGCATTCCGGACATCAGGTACGCTGAGCGGCACATCTTCTGGTGTGGGAATGACTGGAGGGGATTGGTACACCTCAGAACTAGAAGCCAGTACGACTTCCGCGACACCATGCTCTATACACGCGTCCAGAACGTTCGTGATTCCCTTTACGGCAACATCCAACACTAGTTCCGGCTTGGAATAGAAATATTCTGTGCCGTTGATATAGGCCAGGTGGCAAACACAATCTACCCCGCGGACCGCTCGGTTCACCGCCCCAGGCTCGCGAATATCGCCGGTTACCAACTCCACGGCCGACGCGGCATTCCCCAGCTTGCGAGCGGCGCCTCGCGAATTGTCGTCCAACACACGAACCCAATGGCCTTCCTGCACAAGCCGGCGTACTAACCCGCTGCCGATGAACCCGGTTCCGCCGGTGACTAGATACTTTTTCACAGGCATAGAATGGCCCGGCAGAAACCCATTTCGTACTCCGATTGCGCGTCGCGAGCACAATGTGGCGTTGATATGTCTCGAGGGTGGGTTCTGGGAATTGGCGCATTCATGATGACTGTTCGCCGCTCGATACCGCATGAACTACACTATTCGCGCGAACACGCACTTTTGGCTTTTCGGAGCGGGACGCTTTCCGTAAATTCTGGCAACCCCAAAGAAACCAACGAAAATACTCGCGCGTCCAGGCACCCACACGGAAGGTCGACTTTCCTCCATACAAACGGTCGATCGATATGATGGGAACTTCGCCCAGCTTCCATCCGGCATATTGCGCCTTCATGGCAATTTCGAACGTGACCGCCCAACCGACAGGTTTCGCTTCGAGCTGAAGGCTCTGGAATAATGAACGCCGGAAAAGCTTAATGCCTGTTGTCGCATCCGTCAGCGCACAACCCGCCAACCGGTGAAAAAGCTGATTGGCAAAACGCGAAAGCGCGCCACCGATCAGCGATCCCCCGAGGCGCCGGCCCCCGTGCGCGTAACGTGAGCAACTTACAAGGTCGCAACCTTCCTGCATAAGCGCCAGCATGTCTTCAATGGCGAGCAGCGGCCCCACCTCATCGGCCGCAAATAACAGGACGTATTCACCAACTGCCGCATCTACGCCGGCCTTTATCGCGTTAATGACTCCGCGCCCGCGCTGATTGTGCACGAGCCGCAGATTTGCCCACCGCCCCTGCAATTCACGTATGACCGCGATGCTGTCGTCGTCCGGGAAATCGTAAACGATTAGCAACTCGTGCGGCACGTCCAGCATCGCTTTCAAAAGTTTTACCATGATGCGAAGGTTAATTCCTTCGTTTCGGACAGGAAGCAGAATCGATAGTGCGGCTTGCGGTTGCGACGTCGTGATGGCTTCGATGCTCTCGATGGATTCGGCATGAGCCGCCATTTTCTGCCTCACATATCTCTGGCGCGCGCTTCGAGCGCGGCGCTCAGCTTTCGAACTTGCCCTATGACACTGTCCTTGTTTCGGCGCCGTATAAAACGAATGGGGATACCCGCATACACGCTCCACGGCTCAAACGTGAATGCGACCGGCACGAAACTGAGTGCACCTACAACTGTTCCTTCCGGTACATCATTTTTCGGCATAACCACTGAATTCGAGCCGATCGCTGTATAGTTGGCGATCCTGATGTCGCCGCGAATCAAGTGTGTTTTCACCTGGTCCACATCGATCGGTATGAGCGTAACCAAGTCATTCACGAAATCATCGCTCGTGCACCACACTTTGACGCCCGACGACAAGCTGCAGAAATCGCCTATCTGAAACTGCATGTCGATTCCACCTGCAACGCTGCAACCTGATGCGATGTGAGTGCAGCGGCCAATGCGTACTTTCGTGGAGAAATAGCAGTAATCATCAACAATCGAATCGTCGCCAATTACGAAATGTTCTGGGTGCCGAATCCGTGAATTCGGCGAAACGATCGGCTTCATCGTCTCGTTGCGCTTTCCGCCTGTGTCCCAGTTGGCACCAAATCGTAAAACTGACGAATGTGCTCGCAGACCGTCATTACGTCCTCATCTGACAATGTGAACGCAGACGGCAACCACATCGCACGTGGTATCCGCTTTGTACTGGTTGGGAAGCGCTCGGACGGCATGCGATATGGCTGTTGCGTATGAAGGGGATGCCAGTAACGCCGGCCCTGAATCTTCTTTGAATCCAGGTAGTTGTACAGTTCCTGACAGCGGTCGGCAAGCACATCGGTCCACTGCGGGACTTCGCCCTCCTCCAAACGAAAAGGCAGTACTGAAATTCCCTCTATGTCCCGAAGCCCCTGCTGATATGCCTGATTAATCTTTCGCATTCGGGTAATCCTGCGTTCCGCATCTTTGAGTTGCACCAATCCCACGGCGGCTTGCAAATTCGTGAATTTGAAATTGAAACCGATGCTGGCGTGTACGTCGTCGCCTCCCGTACCGCGTACCGGACGCCCCTGATCTTTAAGTTCGCAAACCCGCTGGTGTAGGCGGTCATCATCGGTCGCAATCAAACCGCCTTGACCTGTCGTGATGGTCTTGTTTGGCGATAACGAGAAGCAGCCGGCAATGCCGAATGTGCCCAGGCATTTGCCTTTGGACTTTGAGAACAAGGCCTCGGCTGCGTCTTCCACAACAAAAAGACCATGGCGGTCGGCTATATCGATAAACGCTTCCATGTCCGCGGCTCGGCCGCTCACATGCACCGGAACTATAGCTTTCGTCCGGGCGGTAATCGCATCTTTCGTACGTTGTGCATCAAGGTTGAGGGTTTTGCCATCAACGTCGACAAGAATTGGCTTCGCCCCCGTTAAAGTGACGGCGTTTGCGGTGGCGATAAACGTGACATCGGGAACAATCACTTCGTCGCCGGGACCTATTCCAAGTCCCGCCAGAGCTAAAAAAATCGCCGCGGTGCCGCTTGTGGCAGCTACGACATGCTTGCACCCCAGCACTTCGGCAATTCGGCTTTCGAATTGTCTCGTCACTTCTCCGTCGTTCAAAAATCCGCTATCGATTACGCGCGCTACCGCCGTCTTCTCTTCGTCACCGAATTGCGGGGTCCAGAAGGCGATTTTTCTGTCCAAGCTATCCCACCCGCGTAAAGTCGAGCACGCCGCTTTGTTTCTTGATGAGGCTGCCTCTGCCCCAGAAATTCCAGATGTCGATAATGACCTCGTGATGCAAATTCAGGTTGCGATATGCCTCGTGAGGAGCGCACAGGATGAGAGCGTCACTTCTTCGGATGACGTCATCAACCGGCAGCAAATCCGGGTCATTTTGCACGTAGGGATCAGTCGTCAAAACCGCTTTTGCCCGAAACGCCAGGATCTTCTTCAGCTTGTAGCTGAGCGAAAACCGCGGATCATCGCTTTCAGCCTTAAATGCCATTCCCAATAGTCCGATGTTCATCTGCTCCAGAGGATATGCCGCATCAAGCTGATCCACGATAAATTGTGGCAGCCCTTCGTTCACCAGCATGGCCTGATAACCCAAACCAAACTGGTTGCGGTAAAAGCTTGCTAACTGCATGGTGTCTTTGAAAAGGCATGGGCCGGCGGTTAATCCTGCGCTCGGGAAATGCTTGGAACGCGGGTAATCGCGCTTCATCGCTTCCAGAATCTTGTAATAATCAACATTCGCTGTCGTCGCAATCATGTAAAACTGATTGGCTACGGCAAACTGAATGTATCGATAGGCATTGCTGAACATTTTCAGCAGCTCCGCTTCGATTGGAGCGAGTCGAACAACCTCCGGCGCAATAAGCAAGAATAATTCAGCGGCAGCTTCTTCTGCTTCTGGCGTCGTGCCGCTCACAATCTGAGGCAGCGTTTGCAACTCCTCAATCGCATGCCCCTCGACAATGCGTTCAGGGCAGAACGCCAGGTTGAGGCTCTTGCCTTTTGACCGTACGTATTTCGCCATGGTATCGGTTACGCCAGGATAGACAGTAGATCGAATCACAATCAGCTGCTCTTCGGAAAGATACGGCAGCAGATCATCGAAGCATTTCGTTATTACCCACAGTGAAGGGCTCAGAAATTCGTCGACGGGCGTGCCAATCGTAATTACAACCGATTTGACTCCTGCAACCTGTTGCGGGTCGTCAGTGAGGGCCAGTAGCCCGCGCGACAACACATCGTCGAGTAACGGTTCGGCGCCGTTTTCCATGAAGGGCATTTGCCCCGAGCGTATGGCATCGAAGGAACTCTGATTCCGATCATAAATCAAGACGCGTCGGCCCTTGCTCGCAAATACAATCGCCAGTGGCAACCCGACGTGTCCGGCTCCTCCGACAACGCAAATCTCTGCAGGTTGCTCGCAACGGGGAGTCATAAAGGCGTGCCGAAGTTTTGAAATGTACTAGTCATGCTTTAACCAGCTTAAGGAATGGCTGTTGTGCGCCCTTGTTTCGCAAAAATGAGGTTGTTAAATTCGTCGTTTGAAGCCGCTAACACAGCTAATAGATGTAGCTGCGAGAGCCGGGAAATAACAGGTCGAATAGCGTTTGTGCGTGAGTATCAGTCAATGGCCTTTTCGGCACCTCTGCGAATTCGTGCTCCTGCTTGAAAATACGAGCAACTGGTGCCAACACGAACTCAGCTAACCCTTGTATATGGATGGAGAGGAGATACTAGTAAGGAGCACCTGAAGCAGGACTATCATCTACAGCATTCGTCAAGTTTAATCGTGTCGCTTAGGAAGACGGGGCAACAATGGACTCACGGTCCCGAAGTCACTGCGGCACTGATCGTATAGAAACTTAGCGACCCGCTCTGATTGTTGTATTCGGTAGCGATCCAATCGGCCGATCGCGGAATATTCGAGATCCGCGCCTCGTCGATGATGCCATTGAAGTTATATCCCGCAAACACTGGGTGCCCACCGAGCGAGTACGGTCGCGTGAGTGAGTCCAAATTGAAGAATCCTTGTGACGCATTACCGGTGAGCGCGCCATTTACATACAGCTTCAAATTACCGGAACTATCAGCGGTGCCCACGATGTAGGTCCAACTGCCGGTCGGCACCGTAACCCCTGACACCAGATCGCTGCCGCTTCCGTTGATCTCGAACCCCGCCTTGCCTCCGGTCACATCCAGCACA
>Ga0070740_10000961_pt1 | contig 45363 bp, 31 predicted proteins | sample Coa_R2_FD_67286 | JGI IMG/M metagenome (GOLD analysis project Ga0070740, IMG submission 67286) | Surface soil microbial communities from Centralia Pennsylvania, which are recovering from an underground coalmine fire - Coalmine... | ecosystem: Environmental > Terrestrial > Soil > Unclassified ... | reverse complement strand
GATCGCGTGAACTCGACAACCGGCGCTTCCGCGGTGACGCTCACAGTCTCTTGCGCAGCGCCCACCTCGAGGGAGATGTCGATGGTTGCAACGGCGCCGACGTTGAGCTCGAGCCCGTTGCGCCGGGCGGTCTTGAATCCGGCGGCCTCGATGCTGAGGTCGTAAACGCCGGCAGGAAGTTTGGCAAGCGCATATAGTCCCGCCGCGTTGGTCTGCGTCTGGCGAGTGAGTCCGGTAGCAACGTTATTAGCCGTGACTTTGGCGTCAGGAACCGCCGCGCCAGTCGGGTCAGTTACCGTTCCGTTCAGCGTCGCTCCGCCGATTTCCGCCTGACTGAAGGCAGCGGCCGTCGACAACAGCAAGAGCACCCCTGATCGTAGAGTATGGTTGACCATTTATCACCAGTGTAGCTGGGGAATATGTCGGCGGCGTTACGGCCTGGGCGCGACTGGATTAAAGACGACCAAAGCGGCGCGAGCGCCGAACCATCATGGCGTGATTCTATCGAGAGAATTAAGACGGAGTGACGGCAACCAGGAGATCAGGTCTTCGATGATGCGGTCAGTTGCTCCAGGTCGGCGGGCTCGCCGAACCGGGCGCCCTGGAGTTTCGGGTCAATGCTGCGAAGCAGCCCTGTCAGCACCGATCCGGCGCCGACCTCGATGAAGCGCGTGACGCCCTGCGAAGCCAGGTAGCGGATGGACTCGGTCCAGCGCACCGGATTGGGAACCTGCTCGTAGAGGCCGGTCCGCGCTTCGCCGCCGGTGCGGATTTCGCGCGCCTGCCAGTTGTTGATCAGAGGCATCGCGAGATCACGAAACATTGTGTTCTCAAGATCGGTCTTCAGCCGCTCCTGCGCCGGCCTCATCAGCGCGCAATGGAAGGGGGCGCTGACCGGCAACATCACGGCGCGGCGCGCTCCGGCGGCGCGGGCCAGATCCATCGCGCGCTGAACGGCGCCGGCGTGTCCGGCAATGACGACCTGATCCGGGGAGTTCAGGTTGGCGGCGGAAACGATCTCGCCCTGGGCGGCTTCGGCCAGGATGGCGTCAAGCTTTCCCTCAGGCAGCCGGAGAATCGCCGCCATCGCGCCGACCCCCGGGGGCACAGCTTCCTGCATGTATCGCCCGCGATTCCGGACCAGGCGGACGGCGTCGGCAAACGCCAGCGAACCTGCGGCAACCAGCGCCGAGTATTCGCCCAAGCTGTGCCCGGCCACGTAGTCCGGCTTAATGCCGTGTTCGCTCAGCACGGCGAACGCCGCCGCCGAAACGGTGAGAAGAGCGGGCTGAGTATTCTCGGTCAGCTTGAGCGCGTCTTCCGGTCCTTCAAAGCAGAGCTTCGCAATCGAAAAGCCGAGCGCGTCGTCAGCCTCTTCGAAGACGCGAGCCGCAGCGCGAAACTGTTGAGCGAGCCCCTTGCCCATCCCGGCGAACTGCGAGCCCTGGCCCGGAAAAAGGAAAGCGATTTTGGACATGAATTTTTCATTGTAGCGACTCGGCGTTCAACGCCGGGTTCGGATATAAGAGAGGTGATATGCGTCTGGCGAAATTCGTTGCATGGACCGGCTTCGCAATAGCCGTCGCTGCGGCTGACGAAATTCCGAAAGGCGCGCACGTGCTCCTGCGCATGGTCAATTCCGTGAATACTCGAACCGCGCAGGAAGGCGACTACGTCTACATGCAGACGGCCACGCCGATTGTAGTCAATGAGCGCATCGTAGTTCCAACGGGCTCCTATGTGCAGGGCCTGGTTGCGTTCTCGCGGCCAAGCGGACGCGTGCGAGGGCGGGCGCAGCTCGGGCTGCGGTTAGAAACGCTGACGTTGCCGGCGGGCAAGACGTTGAAATTCTCGCCGCGATTGGCTGGCGTCGACGCCGGGGAGGTCGGCCAAAAAGTCGATCACACCGAGAACCTGGTGAAGCAGGCGCCGGAAAAGGCGCACGATGCGGGGACCATCGCGGTCTATGCGGGGACGGGCGCCGCGATTGGAGCGCTCGCCGACCACGGTTGGAAGGGCGCAGGCATCGGCGCGGGAATCGGAAGCGCGGTCGGGCTGGCGACCGCGCTCGCGAGCCGTGGTCACGAGGTCGAGCTGCGGCAGGGCAGCACGCTGGATGTGGTGTTCGACCGGCCGGTGGCGATCGACTAGTCTTATCTCGCCTTCGGGTGCGCCCGGTCGTACACGGCCATTAAGTCAGTCAACGAAAGCTGCGTGTACTTCTGTGTAGTCGAAAGGCGCGCGTGTCCAAGCAGTTCCTGGATCGCGCGAAGATCCGCGCCTTCGGCAAGCAGGTGGGTTGCGTAGGCGTGCCGGAGGCTGTGGGGATGAACGGACGAATCGCCGGCGAGAACGGTCGCATAGAGCTTGACAATTTGGCGCGCGCCGCGATCCGTGAGCCGCCGCCCGCGATGGTTCAGAATTAGCGCGCGTTCGTCCGGCCGGGACGGAGTTCGTTTCGCCAGATAGCGCTCCAGCGCGCTCGCCGCCTTCCTTCCAAAGGGCGCATCGCGCTCCTTGCGACCTTTGCCGCGAATGCGCAGCCAGCGTTGGGCAAGGTCGATGTCTTCGAGGTTCAGCGCGACGAGTTCGCTGACGCGCATCCCGCAGCCGTAGAGCAGCTCGAAAATTACGAGGTCGCGCTCGGGCAAAGGACGCTCCAGCTTGCGGGCGGCGACCGCGTCCACAAGCGTATTGGCCTGTTCCGCCGTCATCACCGCTGGGACGCTCTGCGGCGCCTTCGGCGTGCGCACCAGACGGGCTGCGTTGATCGAAATCGCTCCACTGCGCATCATGAACTTGAACAACGACCGCACCGCAGCGAGCTTGCGCCGGATCGAGATTACGTTCAGCTTGCGATCGTAGAGGCTGCCGAGCCACTCGCGGATTGCGAGCGCGTCGATTTCGCGGGGATGCGGCGGCTCGCTTCCGGGAGGCGAGAAATAATCCAGAAATTGCTCCAGATCCTCGCGGTAATTCCGGATGGTGTGCGGCGATGCATTCTCGAGCGCCAGCTCCGCCAGATACTCTTCGATCTGCCGGCGCAGCTCAGACATGAACCGCCAGATGCTCGTCCAGCGCCATCAGGGCGCGGCGGCAGATCTCCGCGTGGCGGGCTCTTTTGTCGCGACGCAAGGCGCGCGCGGCTTCCGGATCGAGCGCAGGCAGCAGATCGAAGGCAATGTTCGCCGGCTGGTAATGGTCGGGATCCGCCGCCGAGATGTAGTGACACAGCGACCCGAGCGCCGTTTCGCGCGGAAACTCGCGCAATGGTTCGCCCGCGGCCAGCGCTGCGGCGTTGCGACCGGCGATAAGGCCGGTTGCGATCGACTCGACGTAGCCTTCGACGCCGGAAATCTGGCCGGCGAAAAACAGCTCCGGCCTCGAGCGAAGCTGCAATGTAGCCGCGAGCAGCGCCGGAGCGTTGATATACGTATTCCGGTGGATCTGGCCATAGCGCAGAAATTCAGCGCGCTCCAGGCCCGGGATCATTCGGAATACGCGCTGTTGCTCGGAAAAGCGCATGTGGTTTTGAAAGCCGACCAGGTTGTAGCTGTCTGCGCGCAGATTCTCCTGCCGCAACTGCACTACCGCCCACGGCCGTTTGCCGGTCCGGGGGTCAACGAGACCCGTTGGCTTCATCGGGCCGAAGCGCAGCGTGTCGAGTCCGCGACGCGCGATTTCCTCGACCGGCAGACAGGCTTCGAAGTAACACGGCCGGTCCTGTTCAATGTGAAATGGGACCGATTCTGCGGTCCGTATCGCATTCACGAAACGCTCATACTGTTGGCGATCGAATGGACAGTTGATGTAGTCATCAGAGGCGTCCAGCGATTTGCCGTAGCGCGATGCGCGGAACGCGATGGACATATCAATGGTGTGGGCGTCGACGATCGGACTGATCGCGTCATAGAAGAACAGCCGGTCTGACCCGGTGATCCGCGCAATCTCTTCCGCCAGCGCGTCGGAAGTCAGAGGGCCGGTGGCAAGGATCGTAATGCCATCCGGAATCTGCGTGACTTCCTCGCGGCGAACTTCGATCCGCGGCTCGGATTCGATGGCCTGCTCAACCCGGCGCGCGAATAAGTCTCGATCGACTGTGAGCGCGTGGCCGCCCGGCACGCGCGCTTGTGACGCACACAAGAGCAACAGCGAATCGAGGCGGCGCAATTCCTGCTTCAGGAGCCAGGGCGCGGTATTTTCCTGTTCGCTCTTGAGCGAATTCGAGCAGACCAGTTCTGCGAGCCGGTCGGTCTTATGCGCGGGCGTAACCCGGATGGGCCGCATCTCGTAAACAACCGCCTTCAGGCCCGCGCGGGCGACCTGCCACGCGGCCTCGCATCCCGCAAGTCCGCCGCCGACGATGTGGATGGGGCGCGTCAAATCACCATTTTAGGGCGATACGAGGTTGCCGGAACGTTAAAGCGTTACACTGGCGCCCAGGGTGCTACGTCCACGCTGGGGGGAATTGAGTTTATGATGCGAAAGTCAGTAATGTCGTTATGGATGGCGGCGGCGATGACCCTGGGAGCAGTTGCGCCCGCGGCGGCTCATGCAGCAACCACGAAGGCGCAGAAGAAGGCCCGCAAGAAAACGGCCAAGCGGGTTGGAGTTGGCGCGGCGGGAGGCGCGGTGATCGGGGCGCTGGCTGGCGGCGGCAAAGGCGCGGCTATCGGCGCCGCAGCCGGCGGCGGCGCTGGTTACGTCTACGACAAGCATAAGAAGAAAGAAGGAAAGTAGTCGAAGCCGTCGCCCTCGCGGTGAGCCGGCAGGGGTTCGCCGCGCTATGCTGATGTGATGATCCGCGCTTGGAGCTATCCGGGCGCGCTGCTGCTGGTACTGGCCCCAGTATTCGGACAGGCGCAGCCGGGGAATTTGCGGTGCGAGTACCGCGTCAATCCTGTGGGAATCGATGTCGCACAGCCGCGTCTAAGTTGGAAGATCACTGCGGCGCAGCCGCTGGACCGCGGCGTGCGCCAGACAGCTTATCAGGTGCTGGTGGCCTCGCAGCCCGAGATCCTGGCGGCGGGGAAAGGCGACTTGTGGGATACCGGCAGGGTGCAATCGGACCAGTCTATTCATGTCGTTTATGCGGGCAAGCCGCTGCGGTCGCGCGCACGGGCGTTCTGGAAAGTCCGGATCTGGGATCAGAACGGGCAAGCCTCGGCCTGGAGCGCGCCTGCCGTATGGTCGATGGGTTTGTTAAATGCGGGTGACTGGCAGGCCAAATGGATCGGACGCGAAGAAACACAGGTTTATAAGGCCCCGGAGAGCCCGTTTCATCTGCTGGAAGCGGCGCATTGGATCTGGGGCGCCGCAGCCGGATCGCCGCAAACATTTACGGCCAGGATCGAGATTCCTCGAGAACGCGAGATTGTCGCTGCGCAGTGCGTCATGGGCGCTGACAGGCGGTTTGAGCTGTTCATCAATGGGCAGCGCGCTGGCGCCGGAGGGTCGGTACAACTGCCGGAAGCGCTGTACGTCACGCGTTTTCTGAGGGCCGGCGAGAACGAGATCTCCGTGACGGCGGCGCCGGCGCGAAGCGGAAAATCGGGACTGATTGGCGCGTTCCATATCGAATTTGCGCAAGGCGCGGCGCTCGATTTCCGCACCGGCCCGAACTGGCGCGCGGGCGGCAGCGCCGCGGTGGATCTCGGCGCGTATGGAGCAGCGCCGTGGGGCGAGGTCGGATTCACAGGCGAACACGCACTGCCGGCGCGGATGCTTCGAAAGGAATTCGACGCGGCGACCGGAATCCGCCGTGCGACCGTGTATATCTCGGGTCTCGGGCTCTCGGAGCTGTATCTCAACGGCGCGAAAATCGGCGATGACGTCCTCTCGCCACACCTGTCTGACTATGGCAAGCGTGTGTTCTATGTTACGAGCGACGCGACAAACCGCATCGCGCCAGGGAAAAATGCAATCGGCGTACTGTTGGGGAACGGCCGGTATTGGGCCCCGCGCCTGCGCGAACCAATTCCATCCCGCAGCTTCGGCTCGCCGAGAGTCCGCCTCCAGCTTGAGATTGAATATTTGAACGGAAGGATGGACCGCGTCGTCAGCGATGAAACGTGGAAGCTGACCACCGACGGTCCGATCCGCGCCAATAACGAGTATGACGGCGAGACGTACGACGCGCGCCAGGAAATCGAGGCTTGGTCGCGGCCGGGATTCGATGATTCCAAGTGGCAGCCGGCCGAGGTTGTCGCGGCGCCGCCAGGAGTCCTGGCGGCGCAAATGTCCGAGCCGCTGCGCGTCATGGAGACCCTGAAACCGGTGCGCATGAACGAGATTCGTCCGGGCGTGTACATCTTCGACATGGGTCAGAACATGGTCGGGTGGTGCCGCCTGAAGGTGGCGGGGCCGAGGGGAACGCGCGTCATCTTACGGCACGCTGAAACGCTCGGGCCCGACGGAGGATTGTATGTCGATAATCTGCGTTCCGCGCGCGCGACGGACGTGTATACGCTCAAGGGCGGCGGGACGGAGATTTGGGAGCCGCGATTTACGTATCACGGGTTCCGTTATGTGGAAGTGCGCGGCTATCCCGGCCGGCCGGGTCCGGACGCGCTCGAAGGTCGCGTGGTTCACGACGCGATGGAACAGATTGCCGACTTTACCTCATCCAGCGATCTGCTCAATAAAATCCACCACAACATCTATTGGGGAGTCCGCGGGAATTATCGCAGCATCCCGACGGATTGTCCGCAGCGGGATGAACGTCAGGGCTGGCTTGGCGACCGCTCGGTTGTGAGCCGCGGCGAAAGTTATCTGTTTGATGTCGCCGCGTTTTACACGAAATGGGAATACGATCTGATCGATTCGCAGCGGGACGATGGAAGCATCCCCGATGTCGCGCCAGCTTACTGGATGCTGTACAACGACGACGTGACGTGGCCGAGCACGTTTGTCCAAGTTCCCGCGATGCTCTACGACCAGTACGGCGACCTCAGAATCGTGCAGAGCGCATATCCCGCCGTCAGAAAATGGATCGAGCACATGCGCCAATTCCTGAAAGACGGCCTGTTGCCGAAGGACACCTACGGCGACTGGTGCGTCCCGCCCGAGGATCCGAAACTGATACATTCACGTGACCCGGCCCGAAGGACCGACGGGACGCTGCTTGCGACCGCCTATTACTACCGGATGCTGTGCGAGATGTCGAAATTCGCCCGATTCGTGGGAAAGGAAGCGGACGCAGGCGATTACGACCGCTTGTCCGCACAGGTCAGAGCTGCGTTGAACAACACGTTTTTCAATCGACGGACCGGGATGTACGCCAACGGAACACAGACCTCGGCGATTCTGCCGCTGGTCTTCGGCCTGACGCCGGAACCGGACCGCAAGAGTGTGCTGGAAGGGCTCATTCGCAATATCGAGGATGTCACCAAGGGGCATGTGGGGACCGGGCTGGTGGGAGCGCAATGGTTGATGCGCGCATTGACCGAGAACGGACGCGTGGACGTCGTCTATCGCATTGCCACCGCGACCACCTATCCTGGCTGGGGATACATGATCTCCAAAGGCGCGACCACGATTTGGGAGCTGTGGAACGGCGACACGGCGGACCCGGCCATGAATTCGGGCAACCACGTGATGCAGATCGGCGATCTCGGCGTGTGGATGTACGAGTATCTGGGCGGAATCCGTACGGATCCGGAAAAGCCGGGCTTTAAACACATCCTGATCCGTCCCTATATGCCTTCTGGTCTGAACTTCGTCAGCGCGTCGCATCAATCCATGTACGGCCTGATCGAGAGCCGCTGGAGACGCGAGGGCGGCAAGGTGACGCTAGACATCGCGGTTCCTCCGAATACAACCGCCACGGTGTGGGTTCCCGCCGCGGATGTCAGCCTGGTGACGGAGAATGGAGCGCCGGCGCGCGCAGCTCGCGGCGTGACATTCCTGCGGATGGAGGGCGATGCGGCGGTGTTCGAAGTGACCTCCGGCAGATATTCGTTCAGTGCCGGTGTCTAGCATCGACTGGAGCGGGCTTGTCGAACGACAATTCGGCCAGGGACAGGCCGCCGGCGTCATCCGCACGCCGGGGCGGGTGAATTTGATCGGCGAACACATCGATTATCACCATCTGCCGGTTCTGCCGATGGCGCTTGAACAGCGCGTCAGCATCGCATACCGGAGGCGAAGCGACAGCCGGATCAGTGCGGTCAGCGTGGAATTCGGCCTGCGCGAGTTCGACTGGACGGATCATCTCGAGCCGGGCCCGCCTGGCGATTGGGCGAACTATGTCAAGGCGGCGGCGGCGACCGTTCGCCGGCGATGGGGCGTTCATCGCGGCATTGATGCAGCGGTAAGCTCCGATCTGCCGGCGGCCGCCGGTTTGTCGTCTTCCTCCGCCTTGTTGACCGGCTTTGTGCTTGCGCTGTTGAAGGCGAATGCGATTTACGCGAGCTTTGAAGAGCTGATGGAAGTTTTGCCCGAGGGCGAGCACTTTGTGGGAACGCGCGGCGGCGGCATGGATCACGCGGCGGCGCTGGCATCGCGGGCGGGATGCGCGTTGCTGGTGAATTTCGTTCCACTGTCGGTCGAGCCGGTCCCGATCCCGGAGGACTGGGCCTTTCTGGTCGCGCACAGCTTGACGACTGCGGAGAAATCGAATGAACTGCGGACGGAATACAACGCGCGAAGGCTCGCGGGGTTGCGGGCGCTCGAGACGCTGGGGTTTGACTCATACGTGGAAGTGATCGGAAAGGCGATGGATCTTGCGGCCCGCCTCTCCGGACTGGAGCGCGATTGCTTTCTCCACGTCACCGCAGAGGCGCGCCGCGTCGGTGAGGCGGTGGCCGCGCTGCGAGCCGGCGATGCGAAAGAGTTCGGGGCGCTGCTCAATGCCTCGCACGACAGTTTGCGGGACCTGCTGAAGGTCAGCACTCCAGCGCTGGATGAGCTGGTCGACGCCGCCCGGCGCGCCGGGGCGATGGGTGCGCGCCTCACCGGCGCGGGATTCGGCGGCTGTGTGGTGATCTTCTGCAAACGATCGAATCGGGGCCGGATCCGAGCGGAGCTCATTGACCGTTATTATTCGCGCCGCGCCGGCTTTAATCCGGCCCTACACCTCATTGCGGCAGAGCCTGCATCGGGAGCGCTGATTGCCTCGCATGTCGATTGAGCGCGCCGTGGTGCTCGCCGCGGGGCGGGGGACGCGTATGGGCGAGGTTACGGAGGAGACGCCGAAGCCGATGCTGCGCGTTCATGGGCGCCCGCTTCTCGAACACGTGCTGGAACGGTTGGCGGCTGCCGGCGTCCGCGAGTTTCTCCTGATTGTCGGCTACCGGCGTGAATTGATCGAAGCTCATTTCCGAAGCTGGCAGCTCCCGGTCCGGTTCGAAGTCCAGACGGATGTGAACGGAACCGCGAAGGCGGCGCTGCTGGCGCGGGACTTCGCCCGGCAGCATCCGTTCCTGCTCACGTTCGGCGATATTCTGTGCGAACCTGCGGCTTACGTGAATTGCGCCCGCGCGCTGCACGAAAATCCGCAAACCGCCGCCGTGCTGGGAGTAAAGGCGGTGGACGATCCTTGGCGCGGAGCGGCTGTGTACGTCGACGGCGATCGAATCACCAGAGTGATCGAAAAACCGCCGCGCGGGACGTCGACCACCCGCTGGAGCAGCGCCGGTGTGTTTGCGCTGCGCGCGGCGGTGTTCGAGTACCTTGAGCGGGTAGCGCCTTCTGCACGCGGCGAATACGAATTGACCTCGGCTTTTGAGTTGATGCTCGCGAGCGGCCTCGATTTGCGCATCGCCGAGATCCCGGGCGAGTGGCGGGATGTCGGCACGCCAGAAGACTGGCGGGCCGCGAATTCCTGATCATCTCCACAAACGATTGATCACGCGCAACAGAACCAATCCGGCAATCACAAAGACCCCCAACAGCGCCAGCGCATAGCCATACTGGCGGTAAAGGAACTCGCCGACGGTGAACAGCGCGGACCAGATCACGATGCATCCGGTCACCCAGCCGAGCAGGGCCAGCGGGATGTTGTCCGTCCGGGCGTACGTTGCGGCTTCCTCATCCGTCACGCCCGCCTCCATGCGGATTCTCCGCCAGCCCGGGCCGAACGGATGCACTTTGCGATAGAAGTTAACCAGCGTCTCTTTATCCGTCTGCGGCCCGATGTAGGCTGTGATCAGCCAGCAGATGGTGGTGATGATCACAGTCCACAGCAACTGCATGTCTGTTGTAAACACGGTTCCGCTGCGCCGCAAGACCATGAAGATGACCGACGCGAGGAATGAAGCGACCATGGCGACAATCTCGCACCACGCCGTCACCCGCCACCAGTACCACCGGAGCAAATACAGCAAACCCGTTCCCGCGCCGACCTGAAGCATCAGATTGAAACTTTCCTGCGCCGTTTGAAGCACGAACACCAGGGCGGACGACAGCAAGAACAACAACACTGTAGCCACCCGTCCGGCTCGCACATAATGTTTCTCTGATTCATCGCGGTTTAAAAAGCGCCGGTAGAAATCATGGACCAGGTAGGATGCGCCCCAGTTCAGGTGGGTCAGAATGGTTGACGAATTCGCGGCGATCAGCCCGCCCACCATCAGCCCGATCCAGCCGGCCGGAAGAAACTTGAGCATCGCGGGGAAGGCGATGTCGTGGCCTACCAGCGAGGGGTCGACGTTGGGGAATGCTTTTTGGATATCCGACAATTGCGGATACACAATCAGAGAGGCCAGGCCCACCAGAATCCAGGGCCACGGGCGCAAGACGTAATGCGCCACATTGAAGAACAGCGTTCCGCCGAGCGAATCCTTCTCCGACCTTGAGGCCAGCATCCGCTGGGCGATATAGCTGCCGCCGCCCGGTTCGGCGCCCGGATACCACACCGCCCACCATTGCACCGCGACCGGCATGATAAAGATTGCCACCGCAAGATCCCAATGATTTGAAAAGTCGGGGAGGACCTTCAGGTAATTCAATCCGCCCGGTCCGCGCATCTGAGAGAGCTTGCTGACCAGTCCACTGAGGCCGCCCACCTGGGGGAGTTCCACCGCGAAATACGCCGCCGCAATGACCGCGGCCATTTTGATAAAAAACTGGATCATGTCGATGACCAGCACGCCCCAGAGCCCGGAGTGCGCCGCGAATACAACATTCAGCAGCCCGACCGCAAGCAGCGTCTGCCAGCGGCTGAAGCCGAACAGCACGCTCGCGATCTTGACGGCCGCGAGGTTCACGCTCGCCATGATGATGCAGTTGAAGAACAGGCCCAGGTAGACGGCGCGAAATCCGCGGACGGCGCTGGCTGCGGCGCCCGAGTAGCGCAGCTCGTAAAACTCCAGATCGGTAAGCACGCCGGAGCGCCGCCACAGCCGGGCGTAGAAGAACACCGTCGCAACGCCCGTCAGCGTAAAAGCCCACCATTGCCAATTGCCCGCCACACCCTGGGTGCGGACGAAATTCGCGACCAGGTTCGGCGTGTCGCTTGAAAATGTCGTGGCGACCATGGAAATGCCGGCCAGCCACCACGGAACGGAGCGCCCCGATGCAAAGAACTCGGCTGTGTTCTTTCCGGACCGCTTTCCGAAGGCCAGGGCAGGGAGGAAGCAGATGAGCACGCAGAGGAGCGCAATGATCCAGTCGAGGCTGTGGAGAATCATTCTGTGGGACCGACGAGCCGAGCATATCGCGGAACGTGCGGCGCTTGCCAGATGAAATCGCTGTGTATGACGAGTTACTACTAGCTTTGTACTAGAAGCGCTTTTACGAAACGAATTCGGCGAGTTAGAACAATTTTATGAAATCCCTTGACGTTACAGGGGGTTACAGTTCATAATCCGGCAAAGGGGGTAAGGGATGAAAACTCACTTCAGGCTGTGGTGTGTTATCTCGCTTATACTAATCGCAGCCTTCTTTTCCCAAACCAATTACGCTCAAGTTCTCTATGGCTCAGTTGTCGGACTCGTGCAAGATCCATCGGGCGCATCGGTTCCCAACGCAGCCATCACATTAACCAACACCGGAACCGGCCTGACATTCGAGGACAAAACCGATGAGGCCGGCCGCTTCACAATTCCGAATCTCCAGCCGGGCGTTTACGATCTGAAAGTGACAGCGAACGGCTTTCGACCGTACACACGTACTGGCCTCGTTGTAACGGCCAATACGGTGACCCGCGCAGACCTGCAATTGGTGGTGGGCGCTGCAACGGAACAGATCACAGTTCAGGCCGAGGCGGCGGAACTACAGACGGACAAAGCGGACACGCATACGACGATCACCTCTCAGGCGATCACCCAAATGCCGTTGCCGGCTTACCGGAATTATCAGAGCTTGATGAATCTGGTGCCAGGGGCCACGCCGACAGCGTTCCAGAACTCGTTGACCGATACGCCGGGTCGCGCTCTGACTACAAATATCAACGGAACCAACCGCAACAATAACGTGACTCGAATCGACGGCGCAGCCAGCATCAACGTGTGGCTGCCGCATCATGTAGGCTATGTGATGCCCGAAGAAATGGTGTCGGAAGTGAATATCACGACGTCGGCAGCCGATGCCGAGCAGGGCATGGCCGGCGGCGCCGCGGTCACCCTGGTCACCAAATCAGGCACGAATGAGCTGCACGGAAGCGCGTTCGAATTTCATGACGATCAGCATCTGAAAGCGCGGAATTTCTTCCAGGCGCCGGGAACCAGGAAGCCGGTTGGCATCTATAACAACTACGGCGGGACGCTCGGCGGCCCCATTGTAAAGAACAAGCTGTTCTGGTTCTTCAGCTACGATGCTACGCGGCAACGCATCGGCGCAACGGGAACGTATTCCGTGCCAACTGCGGATATCCGAACTGGCGATTTCAGCAAGTACCTCCCTGCCAGCGCCGGCGGGTCCTGCACCAGTGGCTGCGCGATCCTGTTTGACCCCAATACCGGTAATGCCGACGGTACAGGTCGAACGCCGTTTCCCGGGAATATCATTCCGGCGAACCGGATCAGCCCGCAGGCGGCGAAAATTCAAAGCTATTTGCCTTTGCCAAATTTGGCCGGCAGCCAATCGAACTTTTTCGCTTCCGCAGGCGCGAGGCTTGACCGTGACTATACCGACGGGAAGATCAATTATAACCTGAGCGATAACGAGCAAATCTGGGGACGCTATGGCCGCATGTGGGCGACGGCGGGCGGCACCGGGGCGTTCGGGACCGCGGTCGGCCCTGGAGTGGGCGGTTATGACCCGGGGCTGGGCGACACTGTCATTCAGAATATGTCTGTCGGACACACCCGGACCATTTCCCCGACGCTTCTGCTCGACGGCGTGTTCGGGTATCAGCGCCAGAACCAGAATGTGAAGGGCGCCGACTACGGCCAGAATTTCGGCCAGATTCTGGGCATCCCTGGAATGAACGGCCCCGACATCCGCCAGAGCGGATTTCCGAACATCTCGGTCAGCGGTTACGACGGCACCGGCGTGCCGAACTGGATGCCGTTGTTCCGCGTTGAGGAGAACTTTACGACCAGTCACAACCTGACATGGACGAAAGGCGGACATCAGTTCCGGTTCGGCTTTGATGGCATTCTGCTGCGAATGAACCACTGGCAGCCCGAACTGAGCGCCGGCGGTCCGCGCGGATACTTCTATTTCGATCCAGGCGGGACCGGCCTGAACGGCGGCTCTGTCGCGCCCACATTCCTCAATGCCTATGGAGCATTTCTGCTCGGCCTGCCGCAAAATATCCAAAAGGGCGAGCAATACATCCTGATGACGCCGCGCGAGTGGCAGTTCGGGTGGTATGGACAGGATCGGTGGCAAGTCACGCGCAAGCTTACGGTGAGCCTTGGCCTGCGCTACGAATACTACCCGCTAATGAGCCGGGCCGCCGGCAAAGGCATCGAGCGATACGATCCGTCGACCAATCTGGTATATTTGGGCGGCCGCGGCAATGTCCCCAAGGATGTGGGGATCAGCGTCAGCAAGACGCTGTTTGCTCCCCGCGTGGGCATTGCTTACCGTTTGACTGAGAATACCGTGATTCGCACGGGCTACGGCATCAGCTACGATCCGCTGCCGTTCTCTCGCCCGCTGCGCGGATTTTATCCGCTGACCATCAACGCGAACTTTGTGGCGCCAACCAGCTACCAGTTCGTGAACACGCTCGCCCAGGGGGTCCCGCCGGTGCCCGAGCCGGACATCTCGAGCGGCGTCGTTCCGCTCCCAGGCAACGCCGACGAGCGCAGCCCGCTCACCACGATCCACCGCGGATACATCCAATCGTGGAACTTTACGGTTGAGCGCAAGCTCCCCCTGGATTTTGTGACGTCAGTAGCCTATGTCGGCACCCAGACTGTGCACCAGATGGCGGATTACAACATCAATGCGGCGCCTCCTGGCACTGGCACGGCGGGCCAGCCGTACAATCGGCTATACGGCCGGACATCGGCGACGAACATGTGGGACGGTTACCTCAGTTCGCATTATCATTCGCTCCAGGTCGCCATTAACAAGCAGTTTTCGCGCGGCCTGCTGGTAAAGGGCGCCTATACCTGGTCTAAGGCGATCGACATGACCGATGACGACGGATGGGCCAGCGTAAGCTGGAACTGGGCGCCGGTGTTCTATCGCAACCGTGCGCCTGCTGGATACGACCGGACCCATGTCTTCCAGATCGGCTGGGTCTATGAGCTTCCGTTCGGTAGGGGTAAGAAGTGGGCGAGCACCGGACCGGTCACTCACATCGTTGGGGGCTGGCAGGTGAACGGCATCATGGCGGCGTATACCGGAACGCCGTTCAGCGTGGGCGGCGGCAGCGCGCTGAATGCGCCCGGCAATTCGCAGACGGCCGACCAGGTCAAATCCAGCGTGAGCTACCCGCACCAAATCACCCAATGGTTCGACACCACAGCCTTCAAACCGGTGACGGACCCCGGGCGGTTCGGCACCACGGGACGAAACATCCTTCGCAATCCCGGGGTGTGGAACACGGACCTGAGCATATTCAAGAACATTCCGCTTCGCGAACGGATGAACCTTCAGTTCCGAACGGAGTTCTACAATTTTCCCAACACATCGCATTTCAACGGTCCAAACGCGACCTCCACCAGTTCGACCTTCGGGAGGATTACCAGTTCGTTCGGCGAACGGCAAATCCGCTTCGCCTTACGCTTCGCCTTCTAGCTGCTAATCTGGCTGTTGATGCTGTTTGCTTCACCAGGGCGGCCCGCATCCCGGGCCGCCCTTGTCGTTTGCTTCGCACTCGTTGCCTCCGCCCAACCCGAAGAGTTTGCGCGCAAATCCCAGGACGCCAAGCAACTGATGGCTGCCGGGCGCTTCTCAGAGGCCATTCCCATTTACCAGAACCTCTGCCAGGCGCTGCCGTCCAACACTGGCCTCCGGCTCAATCTCGCGCTTGCGTATCACATGGCCGGACGCCCGCGTGAGGCAGTGCCCGAATTCGAGCGAGTTCTCAAAGTTGATCCTGCGAACCAACCGGCGTTGTTATCCCTCGGCGCCGCGTTGCTTGAGCTGAATCAACCGGCGAAAGCGGTCGCGCCGCTGATGAAATTTTTGGCGCTCGATCCTGATCACGTCGAGGCCCGCGGGATGCTCGCAAACGCGCTGCTGTCGGTCGGCCGCCCGAAAGAGGCGGCCGTCCATTTCCGGAGGCTGACCGCATTGACTCCGCAGGATCCAAAAGCCTGGTACGGCCTCGGCCGCAGCTACGAGGCGCTTGCGCAGGACGCCTTCCGTGAACTGGACAAGACGGCGCAGGGCTCGGCGGAATGGCTGGCGCTCATCGCCGATACGCGGGTCGAACAGCGGCAGTATCGAAGCGCGTTCTATTTTTACAAGGAGGCGCTTGCAAAGAAGCCGGACCTTCCAGGGTTGCATTCCGCGTTGGCGCGCGTATATCGCGCCACGAATCACCCAGACTGGGCGGCTGCCGAAGAGCAAAAAGCCGGAAAGCCCGATTGCGCAAAGCATAAAGCGGCCTGCGATTTCGCAGCGCGAAGGTTTTTGGAGGCGGCCTCAGGCGCATCCCTGTACTGGCGGGCCCGGGCCTATAACGAGCTGGCGCTTGAGGCTTTCGAACGGCTGGGCGCGGTTCCCGAATCAGTCGAAATGCATGCGCTCAAAGCCGAGCTTCTTACCAATCACGGCAACAAGATCGAGGCTGTCGAGGAATGGCGCGCGGCTCAGCGGCTCGCGCCGGGCGATGCGCGAATTGAAAGACAGCTCGCCACAGCCCTGTACGTGGCCGGCGACTACACGAATGCTCTGCCGTTGCTGCGCAAATTTTTGCAGCAGGAGCCGCGGTCAGCGGAGCTGCACTTCTTGATCGGTGATTCGCTGCTCCATCTGGAGCAGCCGCACGAAGCGATTCCGGAACTCGAGATCGCGGCGCGTCTCAATCCGAAGCTGCTGCCCGCGCAGGCGGCTCTCGGTCTGGCGCTTATGCGCGATGACAAGCCGCGCAATGCGATCCCGCACCTCGCCGCCGCGGCGGGCATTGATGACGATGGGAGTCTGCATTACCAGCTTGCCCGCGCCTATCAGGCGAGCGGCGAAATGGAGCTGGCGAAGGCGACCATGGAGAAGTACCAGGAGATCCAGCAGCGCGCCGAGGCCGAGAAACGCGACATAGAGCAGAAGGCGCAGATCACGCCGCCTTGAACACAGGGCTCAGCGACAAGCGAATTTACTGCGGTATCATTTCACTTCCGCATGGATGAATCTCAGCCGCAAGGCCCCGCGCAGCCTCGAGTTTCAGCCCTGGTTCTCTCGTATAATGCCGCCGCCTCGCTGCGCCGGTCGCTTGCCGCCCTCGAGAAGTCCGCGCCGCGCGAACTGCTTCAGATCATCGTGATGGAAAACGGATCGCAGGATGAGAGCCCGCAGCTCGACGCCGAATTTCCGGATGTCACCTTTATGAAATTGGCCCGGAATTTCGGGGCAACCAAGGCATTCAATATCGGCACTCGCACGGCCGCCGGGGAGTACATTTTTTATCTCTCCCCCGAGATCGAGGTGCTGCCGGATACGGTGGCGAAACTTGCCGCGCGGCTGGACGCCGATGAGACCGCCGTAGCCGTCTGCCCGTTGCTAGTAACCCCGACGGGCGAGCCGATCGCGCAAGCGTGGAAACTCCCGGGACCCGATCTGCTGAGCGCGGTTTCGAACGATCCTGAGGCGTTGCCGGTAATTCGTGTCGATCCGATGGCCGACGCCGCGCCGGTGGAGTACGCCAACGGAGGGGCCATTATGGCGCGCAAATTTTTCGTGAAGGCGCTGAATTATTTCGATGAACGATACGGGCATTTCGGGTGGGACTTGGAACTCGCCTACCAGATCCGCCGCGCGCAACGCCGGATCCTGATCCTGCCCGGAGTCCGCGCAACCGCGCATGAGCCAGAACAGCCGCCGCTCTCATCCTCCCAGCGCGCGGCGATTTCCGCCGACCGCGTTTTGGGCGTCTCGCGATTCGCGGCGAAGCATTACGGCTTCATGGCGGGACTGAAAGTCCGCGGTGGAGCGGCGCTCGCTTCTCTTGCCCGAATGGCGACCCTGCGCGATCCGGCCTTTCAGTTCAACCGTCTCGCAGCCCTGATGACGGGCCAGAAAATCGATGGTTCGCAGAGCGCCCTCTAGGCGGTCCGTTTCACCGGTCGCGGCTCAGTTACACGACAGGGTCGTGCAGCCGTTGGCCGACGCATGCACGCCGTTTGCCGATTCCGGGTCGTGCCCGACTGCCAGCCGATTTACACTTCAGACATGGACGAAAAGCCCGGCGACCGCGAGTACGGCGCCCACTACCGCGACTACGCCCAGCGCTATAGCGAACGGCTGCAACGGCGCGTAGAACGGGTCTCCCTGGGAGGACCCTGCATGCGTCGGTCGCCGACCGGCGGAATGCTGGCCGGCGGCGTCATCATCCTGGTCGGCGTGCTGATGCTGCTCGACAATTTCGGCGTTGTCTATGTCCGCGATTTCTGGCGGTACTGGCCCGCCGTGTTCGTCTTCGCGGGCGTGGGAAAAATTCTCGATTCCCACGGACGTCGGGCGAGCATCCTCGGCGGCGGATTTCTGATCGCGGCAGGGGTCCTCTGGATACTGAATAATATCAACATCATCGTTTTCGACTCCCGCCTGATCGTTCCGCTGATCCTGATCGCCGTCGGCGCGCTGCTGCTGGTCCGCACACTGGAGGGGAGCGGTCATGGATTCCCGTTCATCGTCCGTCCGCCCGGTCCGCAGGAATCCATCGTGGCGCCGTGGGCCATCTTTGGGGCCGCCAAGCGCGTCGTTACGTCCAAGGATTTTCAAGGGGGCGATCTGTTCGCGCTGTTCGGCGGCATCGAGCTGGATCTGCGGAATTCGGAAATCAAGGACCGGGCTGTTATCGCCGCCACTACGCTGTTCGGCGGGATCGACATTCGCGTGCCGCCCACGTGGCTGGTCGAAACCAGGGGCGCGAGTCTATTTGGCGGCTATGAAGACAGGACCGTGCATCCGGATCCGGACCGCACTCCGTCGCCCCCGAAGTTGATCATGGACGGCCTGGCAATCTTCGGCGCCGTGACAATTAAGAACTGAGCGCATGCATCCGCTTCTCGCCTCCCCGCGACGAATCGGGTTGTATCTGCTGGCCTGGATCCTACCGGCGGCGCTGATGGTTTATCTGGCGCGAACGCTCACGCGCGGCTACGCCCGCTGGGATGCGATTCTGTACATGACGACGCCGCTCGTGTTGCTGTATGCGCTGATCTGTCTGTCCCCATGGTATTCCTGCCGCGCCCTGCCGTTGCGCAACCCGGGTCTCAGCACGGCCGTGGTCAGCCACATCGCGGCGGCGATGATCGCCAGTTCTGTATGGGTCGCAGCGACGCGTGGCCTGGCCGAGTATATGGATCACTGGCATCCAGGAATTGCGCGGGGCATCGAGCCGCACCTGCCGGCTGTTTTCGCGATGGGAGTCATGCTGTACCTTCTCGCCGCGGCGATGCATTACGTCTACTTCGCCATCGAATCGTCGCACGAGGCCATGCGCCGAGAGCATGAGGCCCGGGCTCTGGCGCGCGAGGCCGAACTGAAGGCCCTGAAAGCCCAGATCAATCCACATTTCCTGTTCAATTGCCTGCATTCGATCAGCGCGCTCACGTCCATCGATCCGTCGCAGGCGCGCGATATGTGCATCCGGCTCTCGGATTTCCTGCGCAATACCTTGCGGTTGGGCGACCAGCCGAGCATTGCCTTCAGCGATGAACTTGCGCTGGTCAACACATATCTGGCGGTCGAGCAGGTCCGCTTCGGGTCGCGGCTGCGCGTCGAACAGGACATTGACGCGGCGTGCGACGGCTGCCCGATCCCGCCGCTGCTGTTGCAGCCGCTTGTTGAGAACGCCGTGAAGCACGGAATCGCCGGCCTGGTGGATGGCGGGGTGATCCGGGTGCAAGCTTCCTGCTCGAAAGGCGTCCTTCGCATCGCTGTCGAAAACGATTTCGATCCCGAACATCCGGCGCCGCGCAAGACGGGGCTGGGACTGTCCAATGTGCGAAGCCGAGTCGCAGCGCGTCACGGAGAGCGGGGAACCGTCAGCGTCACCGTGCGCGGCGGGGTGCACCGCGTTGACGTCGCGCTTCCGTGCGAGGCAGAGGGCGTTGAAGTTGCAGCGAGAGGGTGAACGCAGCATGCCCGAAACGTCTACAATCCGCGCCGTGATCGTCGATGATGAGGAGCTGGCGCGGCGAGTCCTCCGCGAGTATCTGGCGAAGTGGCCGGATATCGAGATCGTGGCCGAATGTAGCAACGGGTTCGACGCCGTAAAGACCATCGGAGAACTCAAGCCCGACCTGGTGTTCCTGGATGTTCAGATGCCCAAGCTCGACGGCTTTGAAGTATTAGAGCTGATCGGACGGGAGATCGCCGTCATTTTTGTCACGGCCTATGATCAGTACGCGATGAAGGCATTCGACGCGCACGCGGTGGATTACCTGCTCAAGCCGTTCGCCGCGGACCGCCTGGCTACGGCGCTGGAGCGGGCGAGAGCAAGGCTGCGGTCGGCGTCGCCGGCCCTGGCGCCCGAGCCTGCGCAACTGGCGGCGGCCGCGCGCCCGCCGCAGCAATACGCAGAGCGGCTGGTGGTCCGCGACGGCGCCAAAGTCACGATCATCCCGGTCGACCGGCTGGATTACGCCGAGGCGCAGGATGATTACGTAGCGCTGCACAGCGAGAAACGATCATTCCTCAAGCAGCAAACGATTTCGAGCCTCGAAGCCTCGCTTAATCCACGGCAGTTCGTTCGGATTCACCGGTCCTGGATTGTGAATATCGAGCGGATTGTGAAGATCGAGCCTTATACAAAGGACAGTCGCGTCGCTGTGCTGACTGATGGAACGCAATTGCCGGTGAGCCGCTCGGGTTATGCAAGGCTTACCGCGGCGTTGGAGGGAACCACTTGAATCTCATCCACGCTGCCGATGTTCGCCGCCGCGCTCGCGATCCGCTTGAGACTTTGCTTCAGCGCCGCGGGCAGCTTCTCCCCGGTGGTCGCTTCGCGTACCGGAGTAGGCTTGTGAGCGGCTACGAGTTTCATCATCGCGACCTCTGCGCAGGAAAGCCCGAACGGACCTTCCTCAGGTTCTAGTTTGTTGACGCAGCCGAACAGCGAGCCGTCTGCATAGGACTCGAGCACGGCGGGATGAATGTAGTATTTGCGGCACGCTGCCGGACGGTTGTTCAGCCGCTGTGCAGTGGTCTTGACCGCCTCGACAATATTCTTCTTCGCCTGCGTCTGGGACTCCGCTGGACCCATGGCGTTGAGCGCGATCAGAGCCTCGCGGGTTCCGTTCCAGGTGCGGAAATCTTTGGCGGTGAAGTCCTCGCCCGTGATTTCGCGCAAATAGGCGTTTACATCGTCGGACGTCACCCGGACGGGATGGCCGTCATCGTCCACGTACTGAAACAGTTCCTGGCCCGGGATGCACTGGCACATGCGCACGATGCGCGCCAGCTTGCGATCCGTCAGTTCGATGTCGTGGATCTGTCCGCTCTTACCCTTGAAGTGAAATCGCAGCGTGTGGCCATCGATCTGAACGTGGCGGTTTCGCAGCGTGGTGAGACCAAACGACTCGTTCTGTTTCCGATATTCCTCATTTCCGATGCGGATGCAGGTCTCTTCAAGCAGTGCGACGATCGTCGCGAGCACCTTATTCCGCGGCAAGCCCGTCAGTTTGAGATCCTCGTTGACGCGGGCGCGAAGCTTGGGGAGCGCGAGCCCGAAGGCGATCATGCGAGTGAACTTTGTCGCATCGCGGACCCTGCGGTAGAGCGGATGATAGCGGTACTGTTTGCGTCCCCGCGCGTCCCAGCCGACGGCTTGCAAATGGCCCGACGCGATCGGGCAGATCCACACGTTGGTCCATGCCGGAGGGATGACGAGCGCGCGTATGCGGCCCAAGGTATCTCGGTCGCGGACCGGCCGTCCGTCCGGATCGAAATACGCAAAACCCGATCCTGCACGCCGCCGCTTGATGCCCGGCATCTCGTCTGAGACATAGCGCAGCCCGGCAATTCTTGCCGACTGATAAGGATCGCTCGGTAAAAGCGCTACCTTGATCCGGCGTTTACGGCTTAGGACGCGTCGTTTGCAGCCCATGCGCAAGGCGCGAATGCACGCGGAAAGCCAAACGACGCGGCGTCCCGAGCTACACGCTACAGGTCTCAAAGGCCTGCGCCAGCGACTGCATCGGATCGCGGGTGGGCACAAATTCGTGGGCGACGAATCCGGTGAAATTCAGATCCGCGATGGCTGTGGCCACGGCGCGCCAGTTCAACTCCTGGGTGTTGTCCAGCTCGTGCCGTCCGGGAACCCCGCCGGTGTGGAAGTGCGCGATATATTTGATATTTTCGCGAATGGTGCGGATGATATCGCCTTCCATGATCTGCATGTGATAGATGTCATAGAGCAGCTTCACCCGCGGCGAGTCTACGCGACTGACGACCTCCACGCCCCAAGCCGTGTGGTCGCACTGATAGTCCTTGTGGTCGACCTTACTGTTCAGCAGTTCCAAACAAATCGTGACATTGTTGTCCTCAGCCATTTTCTTGACGCGGTTCAGTCCGGCGACGCAGTTGTCCTTGGCCTCCTGGTCGGACATGCCGCGGCGGTTTCCTGAGAACGTGATGACATTGGGAACTTTCGCTGCCGCGGCGCGTTCGATGTTCTCCTGCATCTGTTTCTCGAGCCTGGCGTGATTCTCCTTGCGGTTCCACCCATCCGGAATCGTACCCGCGCCGGGAGTCATTGCGGGCGTCAGGCCATATTTCTGCACGGTTGGCCATTCATCGTGATTCACCAGGTCGATGCCTTTCAAACCGATCCGCGCGGCATTGCGGCACAGATCGTCGAGGCTCATCGACCGGTAACACCATCGTGCGGCGCTCTGTTTCAAGCGGCCTCCGGAAGGCGCGGCATGGGAGGGAAACTGAGCAGCCGCCGTGATGGCGGCTGCGCCGAGCAAGTTTCTGCGGGTCATTCCAAGCATGTTATCGCAGCCGGGAGCATGAAACAGAGCGGGCGCGCACAGCCCTATGCTCTTCACGAACCGGCGACTTTTCAGTCCGCCCGTCCGGTTAGCGGTAAAATTATGGCGCTGTCGGCAGCCGCCTGCACGAATGATTTCTAGGATCGGCAAATATACGGTTGAGGCCGAGCTGGGGCGAGGTGGTTTTGGCCGTGTATACCGCGCGTGGGATCCCGACGTTCAGCGCCGGGTAGCCATCAAGGTGCTCACTGCCGAATCCGATCCCGAGCTCCTGCGCCGTTTCCAGATGGAGGTGGGCACCACCGGGAATCTCGCCCATAAGAATATTGTCACGGTGTATGAATGCGGCGAGCAGTCCGGCGCGCCCTATCTCGTAATGGAATTGCTCGAGGGGGAAACTCTGGAGCAAATCATCAAGAGGCGCGCGCCGTTGTCCCTGCTGGAGCGTATTCGCATCATGGCGCAGGTGGCCGACGGCCTGAATTACGCGCACTCGAGACACGTCATTCACCGGGACGTAAAACCAAGCAACATCATGCTATTGGCGGACGGCTCGGTGAAGATTATGGACTTCGGCATCGCGCGCGTGACGACAAAACACAGCATGCAGCTCACGCGCGAGGGGTTCGTCATCGGCACGGTTCCCTACATGGCGCCGGAACAATTTGAACCGGGCGGAAGAGCTGATGAGCAGACGGATATTTTCGGATACGGCGATATCTATTACGAGTTGCTCACGGGCAACCACCCCTTCGCCGTCGAATCCGATATCTACGCGACAATCGCGCGAATCAAAACGTTTGAACCTGAGGCCCTGAGCCGCGCGGTCCCGGGCTGCCCAGAAGCGCTGGAGCTGCTGGTTCACCGCGCAATAGCCAAAGATCGCGAGATCCGGTACCAGAGCTTCGCCGAACTGCTGCTGGACAGTGAAGCCATTTTGGTCGACCTGAAGCATGAGCGCGCCGCAGCGTTGCTGGCGGAAGTGGCGCCGCTTGTCGAGGCGGGGGAGCTGGAATCCGCCGAAAAGATGCTGCTCGAAATTGCTGAGCTCGAACCCGGAAATCACGAAGCCCGGCAATACCGCAAGGCAATCGCAGAGGAGAAGCAGCGGCGCGCTGTAGCGCGCCGGGTGAGCGTCCTGATTGAAGAGAGCGAGACCTACGGCGCAGCACGACGTTTCGGAGAAGCGGTGCAGGCGCTTGAAACAGCCGCCCGGCTGGACAAAACCAATCCCGATATCCAGGCGCGTCTGTCCGAGGCCAGGCAGCGGCTGCAGGCTCATCTGAAGGCGAACAAACTGGTTGCGGAAGCGCGGCGCGATCAGCAGAAAGGCGAGCTGGCGGAGGCCGTGGCGCGAATCAAGGCAGCTTTGGAGGCCGACGCCGGGCATACTGACGCGCAAGCCCTTCTGCCTCGGCTGGAGGCGGAACTCGGGCGGCGCGAGCGCGAGCGCCTGACCCAGCAGTCCCTTCGTGAAATTTCCGACCTGATTGCGCAGCGCATGTTCGCCGCGGCATCGGCCAAGCTCGACGAATTTGAGGCGGCGCAGCCCGGTTCTTCCCGGGCGCTGGAGCTTCGCAGTCTTCTTGAGCGCGAACGCGCTGAGCAACAACGGCGGGAGCGGGCAGACCAGTTCAACGCGCTGGCGGCGGAGTTGCGCGGAGCCCTGCAACATCGCGATTGGGCGAGATGCGAAGAGATTCTCTCCACCCTATCGGACAACTACGCGGATGTTCCGGGCGCCTCTGAACTCGCGCTGCAATCGCGAGCGCAGCTCGAGGCGCAGGTTCGCGCCGAGGCGATTTCGGCTTACGGGCAGCAGGCCCGCGACCTGATCCGGCAGAAGTGGCTGCCCGAAGCTCTCGATTTGCTCGACCAGGCTCTCGAGCGTTTTCCGAACGAATCGGGTCTTCTCCGTCTGCGCGAATCGGCGGAGGCCCTCTACGCGGCGCAGCGCCATTCTGAAGCTGTTTCATCGCTGATTGCGGAGGCCGCGGCGCTGCGCGACGCGGGACAGTTGGAGCAGGCTCTCAAACTCATCGAGCGCGGCAGGGGAACTCTCGGCGACGAACCCGCATTCGATGAAATCGAACGCGAGCTGCAAATTGAACTTGAGCATCAGCGTTATGCCGCCGGTCTGGATCAACTGCTCGCCGATGCACAAAACCTGTTCGAGGCAGGGAAATACGAAAAGACGATCGGACTGCTCGAAGCGGCGGGGGTTTACCAGGGGGAAGCAGCCGTTCAAGCGTTGCTCGATTCAGCCCGCTCGGCGGCGGCGCTCGAGCGCGAGCGGCGCGATGTAGCCGCCGCGCTCGAAGCGGCGCGCAAGCTGGAGCAGGAGCGCCAGCTACAGGCTGCTCTGGACCGCGTCGACGAGACTCTCCGGGAGTATCCACACAACACTGCGCTGGCGCAAACCGAGGAGCGTTTGACCAAGCGCCTGGCCGAGGAGCGTCGCAACCGGCGGGTGGACGAGCTGCGCGCCCAGGTTTCCATTGCCATTGCGCAGCGGAACTGGGAGCGCGCCCGGGCGGAAATTGAACGGGCGCAGGCCGAATTGCCGAATGAATTTGCGCTGGCGGAAATTGCCGAACAGGTGACGCGCGCGGAGTTCGATGCGACGCTGGCTGAGACCGTCGAAGACGTCCGCAACAATCTGGCGAACAACGACATCGCCAAGGCGGAGCAACTGCTCACTGTGACCCGGGCGGTGTACTCGGGCGACCCCCGCTGGCAATCGCTCGAGCACCAGGTCGCCAAGCGAAAGGCCTACGAGGCGGCGCTTGCGGCTGCCGCCGAGAGCCGCCAGGTCGGAGATTTTGCAGCGGCCGAAACGCGGCTGACCCAATTGGTTCACTCCGGCGCGTTGGATGACCGCGCGGCGAGGTTGCTCTCGGAGGTCAGGGAGGAGAAATTTGCGCGCGAAGCGGGTCGCATCGACGAAGCGATGGACGCCGGCGACTTCGATGGGGCGATCGCAATCGCCGAAGCGCTGACGCCCGATGCGCCGGCGGGATGGAAAGCGCGGCTTGCGGACCGCGGCGCGGAAGCCAAACGGCGCCGACAAGCCGCCATCGAGCGGGAAGAGCGGGAGCGGGAGACCGCGGAGAGCTCGAAAATCTTTGAAACCATTCGCCAGCTCCTCAGCGGCGGCGAGGTCGACCGAGCTCAAGCCGAGCTCACAAAAGGCCGCGAACTCTATCCGAAAGCGTATATATGGCTTCGCGTCGAAGGAGAGATCGAGGACTACAGGCGGTTCCTGCAACTGATGGATCGCGATCCCGCGCAGGCTGTACGTGAACTGACGGAGGCGTTACACCGCTCTCCGGATCGCGCCACGCTGGGGCCGCTGCTTGAAAAGGCCCGGATTTCACTTCGCGAATCGCTGTGCCGTGAGGCTGTCCAGGAGGCAGAGCAACTCGCCCGAGCGGGCCGGTTGGCCGACGCGGACAGGCGGCTGGAGGAGGCGGACGCAAGCCACCCCGCAGTGGAAGAGGCGCGCAAACGAATCCGCGCGCTTCGCGCCGAGGCCGAGGAGCGCCAGGTAGCCGATGCGATCCGCGCGGCTGACGAGGTCAGGCTGCGCAGCCCGGAAAGAGCGCTAGCCCTTCTCTTGAAGCTTCGCGCCGAGGCGCCGTCCAGCGCCGCGCTGGAAGCGGCCATCGAGCGCTGCCGCCAGGAAATCCGGCAGCGCGAACTGACCAACGCAATTGCTGAAATCGATCGGCTCCGGCAAGCTCGAAAATACTCTAAGGCGCTCGAGGCGGTGAGCCGCGCGCGCAGCCGCCTTGGCCCGGATGAGGCGCTCGCAGATATACAGGCCCGTATTGAAGCCGAGCAGCGGCAGCAGCCTCCGGCAGACACGCCACGCCCGCGGTCCATTCCCGCCGCCGTCTGGGCGGCGACCGCCGCCGCTGGCGCTGCGGTCCTTGGGGCTGCGCTCTGGATGAATTTGCACAAGCCGTCGGCAGTGCCCCCCTCGAGCGCAGTTGCGAACACGGCTCTCCCTGCTCCGCGTCAAACAGCGCCTTCACCGTCGCCGGCGCAAACAGCTCCGACCGAGCCAGATCGCCCGATGGAAGCCCCGCAGCCGCAACGCGAGGCCGCTGTAACCATCGAAACACGAGAACCGGGCGCAGCAGTGACGATCGACGGGATTCGCGCGGGCTGGACCGGAAAGAACGGCACTGTTCTGTCTCGGCTCGCGCCGGGACGTCACGTGGTAACCGTAGCCAAGAACGGGTTTGATACCGTAACAGAGCGGATCGACGTCCGCGCGGGAGTCGGAAACCAGATCAGAGTGACGATGCGACCCCAAGCCGCATCGCACGCCGCCGGCGCGAATATCCCGCTGGCGGCAGTACGTCCGCCGGACGCGGCGGCGAATCCCGGGCAGGAGAGTTCGCCGGCAATGGGCGCTGGGTCAACCCCCGCTCCTAGCAGCGCGGTTTCAACTCGGAGCCCCTCCATCCGCGTCGAGCCGGCGCAAGGCGACCGGGCGCCACTCCCGAATATCAGCCAGAACTTGCCCACACTGCCGGTTTCACCGCCGGTTTCGCCGCTGGCTCAGCCGCCGCCGCGTCCACAGCCTCCCGAAATTAGCGCCAATAATACGGCGGATATTCAGGCGGTGCGAAACGTGGTGGCGCGGTTTGCCGCATCATTTTCTGAAAAAAACTTTGCCGCTGTTGAAAATCTTTGGCCGGACATGCCGAACAGCCGTTCGTACCGCGACTTATTTCGCGACAACGAGTATAGCGTCCGATTTACGCTAGAGCCCGTGTCCACCCCGCAGGTGGAGGGTGATCGCGCACACATAACGGCGCGTCGAACAGTCGAGACGCTGTATCGAAAAAAGCCGTCGGTCAGTGGTCCCGTGACTGTAGTCATCAGTCTTCGCAAAATCGGCGGCCGCTGGATAATCACAAGCATGCAATAGCATGCGTCTGTTATAATCGCCGGAGCACATCATAATCGTCCTAACATAGCGCACGCCCTAGAGAACCCATACGGCTGCACTTAAAGGAGAAGGCTTATGACAAGAGGCACTGCAGTCCTCGTGTTGGCTTCACTCAGCATCTGGCGACTACAGGCGCAACCGCAGACAGCGCCGAATGTGTTCAGCGTCGTGCCGTGGTCAGCTACAGCTACGACGACATTCACAACCAGCAACGGAACGGTTTCGCTGCCACGCTCGGTGCCGATGATTTTCTCGCTTACAAGGGTTCCCGTAGTTCTGACTGGCGCGAACAATAACGCGGCGGCCATTTCGAATCCGAGCTATTACACAGCCGCGCAGTCGATTGTGCCTCTCAGCGGCGCGGTAAACGCAAGCGTGGCAACGGCGCTGTCCGTGATCCCGCTCGCGTCGCCGGCTTCGGGCGTCATTCTGAAGACCGATCCAGCCACCGGCGCTGCGCTGCCGGTCAACAGCACGCTCGGACCTATTTTCACCGAACGCGCGGAGACTATCGGGCGGCACAAGTTTTACATCGGAGTCTCACACCAGGACTTTCATTTCACATCGCTAAACGGACAATCGCTCAACAGCATCCGTTTGCTGGACCAGGGCGGATATCCATCGAGCATCGCGTTTACGGCAGGCGGCCAGGCGCTGAAAGCGACCGCCAGCTCATTCGATATGGGAATGGATGTCCGGCTCTCGCAAGACATTGCGCTGCTGACCTTCGGAGTCACGAACCGATTTGACATGTCCGTGGGACTGCCGATGGTTCACGCAGCCGTAGCCGCACGCACGTATAACGGACTCATCTATGCAGGAAACGGCGTGGGCAACCCGACGTGCTGGTGCGCCGACACCTTCACGCCCGGAGTGCAGACGTTGCAGCGGCCAGAGATTGGAAGCGCCAGCCGCGGCAACACCGGTTTCGGAGACTTGTTGTTGCGTTTCAAGGGAACCATCATGGAGAGCCCCAACGCGGCCGTGGCGCTTGGCATGGATCTTCGCTTCCCTACCGGCGACGAGGAGAACTTCCTTGGAACCGGCGCGACTTCGGTGAAGCCATTCATCGCCGTGTCCCTCTACAGCAAGCCGCTGGCTCACGGCGTCGTTCTTGCGCCCCATTTGAACGTTGGGTGGCAATTCAGCGGCAAGAGTGTTCTCGGGGGTCAGCTTCAGGGGACGCAGCTATCCGGCGCGCTTCCTGACGGAAGCAGCTTGAGCTACATCGGCGCGCCGTTTACAGCGACAAAGGACTACCTGCCGGACGTCTTTTCATGGGGAATTGGAACAGAGATCGCCCTCGGAAGCCGGAACACCGCAGTCATTGACATTCTCGGGCATCAGATCGGATGGATTCACGGTATTCCGAACACAACAATACTGTCATTGCCAAATCAATTTTTTCCAACCACGCCGGATAACGCATCGCCCAACCAGGTTACCGCCTCCGGATTGGTGAGCGCGGGCCGCGTGTCTTTCGGCCAGTACAGCGGTTCGTTTGGGTATAAGGCGAAACTGATCGGCAATCTGGTCTTGACGCTGAACGCGCTCATTCGCTTCGATAATAACGGTCTCACTGCGCGCGCTGTCCCGTTGTACGGACTGGCGTACACGTTCTGAACGTCAGCATAGTGCAGCGCCTGCACAACAAAGCCTGCTGAGCCCGCCGCCGCGAACCGCCAGTCCGAAAAGACCGGCTAAGAAAAACTGCGGACCGCGGTCGCCTCGTCTTCAAACACTTCGAAAACCGTATACAGCTTCGTGATCTGGAGCAGATCCTTTACCCGCTTGCTGAGGCCGAGAAGCTTGAGCTGCCCTCCGTGATTCGTGACCGTTGTAAAACCCGAAACCAATTCGCCGATGCCCGAGCTGTCAATGTAACTCACGTCGCTTAGATTCAAAAGCAATTTCTGATTTCCCTTGGCTGCGAGGTCGCGGATCGTGTCGCGGAACGTGCTCGCGCCCTCTCCCAAAGTGATTCTGCCGGATGCATCGATCACCGTCACATCACCGACCTGTCGTGTGTTCAGTTTAACGCTCACAGGTAGCGCCTCCTTGAAATCTTGTTTTGGATGACTGCTAGCTGGCTTTCGCCAGATATTTCACCATTCGTAATTCGGTGCCGTCCTGCGCGACGCGATTTACCTGCAATTCATCCATGAACGCCTGGATAAGCAGCAGACCACGCCCCGACTGGCGCAGCAGATTTTCTTCAGCAAGCGGATCCGGCAGCGCGGAAATGTCGAATCCTTCCCCTTGGTCCCGGACCACGACGACCAGACGGTCCGCGCCTTTATAGACCTGTAAGTGTACCTTTTTTCGTGCGTTGTAGCGATTTCCGTGAACCACGGCATTCACCATCGATTCGCGGACCGCCATGCCGATCTTGTGGAGATCTTCCTCGCCGAATCCGAGTTCTTCGGCTGATTTCAGAACCTCTGTTTCAGCGCGGTCGACGCTATCCAGAGTGGAATCGAGGAAAATGTCCACACTGCGGATATCGCCGCCTTGCTGTTCTTGCATACGTTGGTCGCGGCCGTAGTGGGGCCAAATTCGAACTCGTTACATTAGCATACTAACACGCGTTTTGTCGCGGGCCACGATGCAGCCGAAAAATGGCCTGACTACCCGTAACGCGGGACGTTTCCCCGGGGAAGAGCGAACGGTCACGCCGCGGGGCTTGTTTTCTTGCGGCTGGCGCGGCGCTTTTCAACGGGCGGCTGGCGATCGCTCTTTTTCAGCGTGGGCGCAGCGATCGAGGTGACAAATTTCTTTTCGCCGTGATCGTCGAACTTGATGACGATGTGCTCGTCGTTGCAGGACACGACACTTCCGAGGCCGTACTTTCCATGTTCGACCTGAGCCCCCGGGGCGAACGCCGGTTTATTGGCCATGTGCTTGTTCCTCTAAACTATGGTAACAGTTAATGTTATTAATGTCGAGGCGCGGCCAGACGGCTGAAACTGTGAGTTGGCCCGCCGCGTCGCAATCGACGTGGGAGCCAATACGGGTGGAGTGGTGAAGGGCGCTTTCGTACTGACGTCGTCCGGGGAAGAGGGGTATCAGGTTGAGCGGCTGGAATGGGTTTGCGCGCCGCAGGCGATGGTGACCGAAAGCGACATTGATGGCGCTGACGCCTCCTGGATCGGCAACTGGCGGCTGGTGCGCGGCTATGGCTGGAGCAAAACGCAATGATTTCTAATGGCTGTTCCATGCGCCAAGCGCCCGCCGCACAGACACAAGTTGTCCTAGGTGATAGGAGTTATGGTCCACGATGAGCAGCGCTTCCCGCAGCAGCGTTTGCCCCTGGCCCCAGGGAAACGGTTCGTGCAATGCGCGATTTGGATCGACGATGAGCTCCTCAAAGGCTGCGCGGTCGCGATAGAACGATTTAATGGACCGCTCCCAGTGCTCCGCGCTGGGCGGCGCTTGACGTGAAGGCCAGTACCCTTCGGGCCACTTTGGCGAAACGTAATCCGGGGACTGGCAGAACCGTAGAATGTCGTTCTGGCTGATGCGGATATGCTCTACCAGCTCCCAGGCGGAATGAGGCAACCCTGCCGGGCGCACGCCCGCTTTGCTCACGGGAAAACCGTGTACTGCGTCCTCAAACGGAACGTGCGCATGGCCTCCGCGGAGAAAATTCAGGAGCTGCTGGCGCAGCGGATCAACGCTCATATGCGATCGCCTCAGGCGCATTCTGACATGTTTTGCGAGCCTGTAAAACGAAAAAGATTTGACGCCGGGCGCGAAGCCGCCATACCTTAAGAGCTTGATGCTTCAATCACTCGATTTAAGCGGGCGCGTCGCAGTGGTCATCGGCGGCACTTCAGGTCTCGGACGGGCGATTGCGCTCGGTCTGGCGGAGGCAGGCGCGGAGGTGATTCCCACGGGACGCCGGGAGAATCTGGTGCGCGATGTTGCCGCCGAGATCCAGCGTGTTGGCCGTCGCACCGCCGCGCTCACCGTAGACGTGCTCAACAGAAAATCCATTGATGCGCTCCGCGACGGCGTTCTCCGCGAGTTTGGGGATGTGCACGTCTTGGTCAATGCGGCCGGATTTACGCGTCGCATTCCGACCGTTCAGGTTTCTGAGGAGGACTGGACGTCCGTGCTCGACCTGAATCTGACCGGCATGTTCCGAGCGTGCCAGTCGTTCTATGAGCCGTTGAAGAAGTCAGGCCGGGGCCGCGTGATCAATATCGCCTCGCTGGCGTCATTTGTGGGACTGAAGGATGTTGCCGCCTACAACGCCTCCAAAGCTGGCGTTCTGGCGCTTACCAGGACGCTCGCGATCGAATGGGCCCCGGAAGGCATCAATGTCAACGCCATCGCGCCAGGAGTTTTCCGCACCGACCTCAACAAGAATCTGCTGGACGGTACAGAGCGCGGGCGGGAGTTTCTGATCCGGACGCCAATGAAGCGCTTTGGAACGCCTGATGAACTGGCGGGCGCGGCGGTTCTGCTTGCATCCGACGCGGCCAGCTATATAACGGGTCATTGCCTCACGGTTGACGGAGGTTTTCTCGCATCGGGGGTGAACAGTTGAGAACGGAGGCGTTGAAGGCAGCCGAGGTTCGCGCGGCCGTCGAAGACGAGTTGAAGACGACACAATTCGTGGACGTTCACACGCATTTGTTCATGCCCTCGCTCGGCGCGCTGGGGCTATGGGGCATCGACGAGCTCATCACCTACCACTATCTCGAGGCCGAGCTGTTCCGATCCTCGCCAATTGCGCCCGAGGAATATTTCGCTCTGTCAAAGGCGCAAAAGGCCGACGTGATCTGGCGCGCGCTGTTCGTTGAAAACGCGCCAGTGTCGGAGGCGACGCGCGGCGTTGTCGCCGTGCTGAACGCGTTGGGCTTGCCCACGGATTCGGCGGATCTGAACGAAGCGCGAGAATTCTTCCGCGCCCGCAAACTCGACTCGCATATCGATGAAGTATTCCAGCTTGCGGGTATCAGCGAAGTTGTCATGACCAACGACCCGCTCGATCCCGAAGAAGGGCCGCTCTGGGAAAAGGGCGCCGCACGGGATGCGCGATTCCACCCGGTGCTGCGCTTGGACCGCATCCTGAACAAATGGGCCGAGCATTGGCGCATTCTCGCCTCAAAGGGCTACGCCGTCGACGAGAACGCTTCCGGCCGCTCGGCGGCCCAGGTTCGCAGGTTTCTCGCGGACTGGGTGGAACGTATGCAGCCTGTCTACATGGCGGTATCGCTGCCGGACACGTTCCAATATCCTGAAGAAAGCATACGCGCGCGCTTAATCCGGGAGGCCGTGCTGCCGGCGTGCCGAGACGCGAACATTCCGATGTCGCTGATGATCGGCGTGAGATACCAGGTCAATCCGGCGCTGCGGCTGGCGGGAGATGCGGTAGGCAAGGCCGATCTGCGTTCGGTGGAACGCCTTTGTCGTGATTTTCCCGACAATCGCTTTCTCATCAGCGTGCTGAGCCGCGAGAATCAGCATGAGCTCGTCGTGTATGCGCGTAAGTTCCGCAACCTGATGCCGTTCGGATGCTGGTGGTTTCTCAATAACCCGTCCATCGTCGAGGAGATCACCCGGGAACGCCTTGAAATGCTGGGGACGACATTTATCCCGCAACACTCCGATGCGCGCGTGCTCGAGCAGGTAATTTATAAATGGCGAAACACGCGACGCACGCTGGCGCCGGTGCTTGCTAACGCGTATTCGCTGCTGATCGAAGATGGGCGGTCCGTAACGCGCGACGACATCCGGCGCGACATCGTCCGTCTGTTTCGCGGCAATTTCGAACAGTTCGCCGGCGCGGGCGTCAAAAGCTCAGCTTCAGTCCGAACTGGATCAACCGCGGATCGAACGTACTCGTAATCTGTCCGAAACTGCCCTGCGTGCACCTTCCGTTGGCATCCCAACTGCCGCAAACGGAATTGGGCGCCAGAAAATTTGTGTGGTTGAGGATGTTGAAAGCCTCCGCCCGGAACTGCAGCCGCGCGGCTTCGGTGATCGCGAAATTCTTGTTCAGCGCCAGATCCCATTGCCAGAACGCGTCGCTGCGCGCGATATTGCGCCCGGCGTTTCCAAACGGATGCGCCGGATCGGTGGGGACGGCGATGTTGTTCAGATCGAAGAAGTGAAGGATGTGATTCGGCGCGCTGTTCACAACGTTGCCGGTTATGTTTACGCGATAGTTATTCGCGCCGCGGAAATCCTGCTGGATACCTGAGACTTGAAACGCGGCTGGCGGAACCGGGCCGTAAGCAATTGTGATCGGCTGTCCACTGTAGGCGTTATTGATGCTGCTGATCTCCCATCCGCCGATGAGAAGATCCGCCGCCTTGGGCAGGTTCGAAGCAAACCGCCGGCCCCTTCCAAAAGGCAGCTCATAGACGATGCTGGTTGTGTTTGTCAACGGTTGGTCATACGCGGAGAGGCTCTTTTCAGCCTTGAGATTATAAAAATCCTGCGGCGCGTTGTAGTTTCCGTTCGGGTTTTCGAGCGAGCCGGCGGCGTTATCGATCGCCTTGGACCAGGTGAACGCGTTGAGGAAAAACAGTCCGTTGCTGAACCGCCGCTCCAGGCGAATCTGAAGACTGTTGTAGTCGGAAAATCCGCCGTTCCAGTCATACGTGATATCGCCCCAGTTCGGATAAGGCCGCGTATTCTGCCGCTGCGCGAGCGAGAGGCTCTGGCCCGGCGAATTCGGAAGCGCCTGATTGAAATTCGCGAACAGCAGCAGCCGGTTTGAGCGGTTTCCGACGTATGCAACGTCAAGCAAAGTGCTTTTAGCGATTTCGCGTTGGATGGAAAAGAACCAGCTCATCACATAGGTGTGTTTTGTGTTGCTGGGCATATAGGAGATATTGGCGGTCAAAGGGTTGAAATTGGCGGGATCAGCGAGTCCGGACGGATAGCCCTGCTGCGTGGTCAGGAATCCCGGCTGGCTGGGCGTCTGATTGATCACGGCGTTGACTACCTGCGGGCCATTGATGGGCAACAGGTTCGCGGCGCCGCTGCGATTGAAATGGACATAGCTGATGCCGAAACCGCCGCGCACTACGGTCTTGGGCGTCAACTGGTGCGCAAATCCGACGCGCGGCGCCCAGTCACGGCGGTCCGGGTGCACCAACCCGCGATCGTACGAATCACCGTCTTTGGCGTGCAGCATGGTCTGGGTCACCGGATCGAAATTGGTGAGATTGTTATCCCGTTCGAATTGCGGCGAGCCGTACTCGTACCGTACGCCCAGGTTTAGCGTGAGCCGCCGGTTCAGCTTGAAATCGTCCTGCACATATACGAAATGCATGTTCTGTTGCAGGTGCGCGACAAACAGCGTGCTCAGCGCGTATTGCGCGCGCAGACCGAACAGGAAATCAGCGAAGTTGTCGCCGCTGAACCGGCTATTGTAGCTGTCGCGGCCATACAGCGGGTTTACATCCATCACTTCCGTGAGGATGCGCTGATACTCGTAGCCGATCTTCAGCGAGTGTCGACCGACGATATGGGAATAGTTCACTTTCGGGTTAAAGACCGTCGGATACTGCCATTGAGGGTTCGTAGCCTGGCGTCCAAGGTCCTGGTATCCGCTGATCAGCTCTGTGGGAAGGCCGCCCGAGATGCGCGGATCCGTCGGGAGCCCTGGAATTCCGTACAGTTCGAGCGCATTCGGTTCACCGAGAGCCGCTGGATTCTTTCCGGCCTGGGTCCGCGACACTCCAAAACGCAGCTCAAACACCTGCGAGGCGCTCGCCACCCAGTTCATTCCGGTCGCGAGCTGCTGATCGAGGATTCGCGTAAAAGAGTTGCCGCTGCCGCCCGACGGCGGCGGCAGCGGGGGCGTATCGAAAATGTTGGCCTTCAATTGTCCGAGCCGAAGAAATCCGTTGAGTTTCGACGTGAGCTGGTAATCGAATTTGGCGTTGAATTTGTCATTAAAGTTTTTGAAGCGCTGCGAAACCTGATAATTATTGGCAGGCGCTCTGGTCGGATCCGTCGGCGATGTGGGCGCGGGGAGGTCTGCCAGCACCTTGCGTGCGAACGGCTGGATATCGGCGGGTGGAATTGGAACGCCCGCTGGGTACGTTTTCCCGGTGAGCGGATTCGTAACCGTAACGGGCAAAATGCCTTGCCGCTGGGCGAGCGTTGGTATCGTCAGAAACGTAGGAATGTTTCGAATCTGTCGGAAACCCTCATAGTCCACAAAGAAAAAAGCCCGGTTTTTGACGATTGGTCCGCCGAGCGTACCGCCGAACTGGTTGCGGTGGAACGGGAAATTCGTTCCGAATCGCGGCCGGAAAAATCCGACTGCGTTCAGATTGGTATTGCGCAGGAATTCCCACAAATTCAAGTGGAGCTTGTTCGTCCCGCTGGCATACGCGACATTAATCGTTGCGCCTGCGCTGCGCCCGAATTCCGCACTTTCATTGTTCGTCACCACCTGGAACTCAGCGATGGCGTCCGGGGGCGGCTGCATCACCTGATTCGAAAATCCCTGGTTGCTGGTGCCGTATGCGTTGTTGTCCAGGCCGTCGAGCAGATAATTGCTGAACGTGCTGCGGAGCCCATTGACGTTGAACGATCCCTCGCGCGTCAGCACCGTGACGTTGCTGCCGGTTCCGATCGGCGAGACTTTTGTGCCTGTCGTCAAGAGCACTAACGATGAGTAAGTCCGTCCATTGAGCGGCAATTCGGTGCTCTCCTGGTGGGTAATGACCTGGTCGCGTTGGCTCGTTTCTGTCTGAACCAGCGGCGCTGCGCCGACTGCTTCGACAGTTTCAGAGACCTGGCCAACGGCGAGCTGTATGTCGGCGCGCTGGCGCGAACTGACGCTCACGCGGATATCATTCAGAACGGCTGTAGAAAAGCCTGGTTGCTCAGCGGTGATTCGATACAGGCCGACCCGTACCGTAGGGAATTCATAATTGCCATTCGCATCCGTAGTGGTGACGGCGGTAATGCCGGTTTCGACATTGGTCAGTGTGATCTTGGCGCCTTGAATAATGGCGCCTGTCGCATCGTGAACTGTACCGAGTACGCTGCCCGCTTCAAACTGAGCCAACGCTGCGGCGGCGAAGAGAATGGCAACGCTCAGGGCGCATAAAAGCCGACTCATAGTGATCTCCGACGAGCAAGAGTATCATAGGCGCGTTTCAGGGCGGTTACGAAGAGGCTAGCAGCGGGTTGGAAACGGTGAGAGTTGTTCCGCACAGTGGCTTTCCGCTTACAGGCGGAAGAGCCGCGGCATAATATGCCTGATATGCTGCTGTTCCCCGATACGCAAAAGCTTACGGTCGCCCGCGACCACCGCCTGTTATGGTGAGGGGCGCAGCGCACGCCGCAAACATGGCGTTTGCGCCTCCCGCGTCTGGCATCCGCGAGCGCGGCGCGGCAATCGCAACGTCGGTTCTTAGCGCGGCCGCTGTGATTGTGCTGTATTACTGGGCAGTCCGCGCCACCGGCGATCCATCCTGGTACGACGATCAGGGCGGCTACTATTGTCTGCTGGCTCGCGGGCTGGCGAGTGGGCGCTTATATCTGCCGCTTAAGCCTGATCCAGCTTTGGTTGCCTTGCCGAATCCCTGGGATCCTGCGAAGAATCAAGGCCTGGGCATGCACGATCTCGCGTTCTTTCACGGACGCTACTATCTCTACCATGGCGTTGTACCTGCCGTTCTGCTGTTTACGCCGTGGCGTTTGCTCACCGGCCGCGATCTACCTCAGCGCGTCGCGGTGTTGGTGTTGTGCACTGGCGGGTACCTGTTCTCGTGTGCGTTAATGCTGCTGCTGTTGCGGCGGATGGACCTTCATCCTCCGATTTCGCTGTTAGCGGTTTTTCTAGTTATGCTGGGCGTGTGCCAGTCGGTTCCATTCCTGCTCCAACGCGCTGTCGTATACGAGGTGGCGATTGCAGGTGGCTACTTCTGCCTGAGCGGCGCGTTCTACCTACTTGGCAGGGCTTTGAGCAGTGGCCGGCGGCGTACGGCGTTATTTGCGGCCTCCGGCCTGCTGTTTGGACTGGCGCCTGGATGCCGGCCGCATCTGGCCGTGGCGACAATCGTCGCCGGGATCGCTGTCGTCGTGGTTGTCCGGCGCGGCGGCCCGGTTCGCGCCGCATTACGCAGCCGCGAATTTACGGCGTTCATAGTTCCGGTTGCGTTTTGCGCCGCGGCGCTGGCGGCGTACAACTATGCCCGTTTCGGCAACCCGGCTGAGTTTGGGCAGCGATATCAGATCGGCGGCGCGGCTTATCAGAACGTATCGCTGGCGTTGAAAAACGTCGTACCAGGGATCTATTACCTGATTTTCTGTCCGCCCGAGTTCACGCCTGTGTTCCCGTATGCGGCTATTGCGTTCCGGCCGCCGTTGGGCCTCAGCTTTGCGCTGCTTCCGTCGCGCTACTTCCTGGAGCCGACCACAGGCATTTTCGCGCTCTGTCCGGCGGCCATGGCGGCCTTTATGGCTCCGTTCATCGCGCGGCGGCGGGAGATGGGCGCCCTGTTCTGGTCGATGCTTCTCTTCTCTGTGGGGTGCGCGCTGTTCATCGCCGGTCTGGGATTAACGTCGCATCGCTTTGAAGTAGACTTTGCGCCGGCGCTGTTACCGCTGGGAGCTGTGGCGCTGGCAGCCCTGTGGCTTCGCGCCGCTGGACTCAGGGGCATCCTGATCAAAATGGGAATCATGCTGCTGCTGGCATATGGCATCGCCGTCGCTCTCGCGATCGGCATACAAGGGCCCTACGATGAATTTCTGCAACACAACCCGCGAGCGTTCGTGGCGCTCGCGAAGTGGTTCAGTCCGTTCGAGCGGCTCCGCCCAACCTTGAACCCGCGCCTCGAAGCTGAAGCGCTATTTGAATTCCAGACCGCAACGAACGTGACATCGTGGCCATTGATGGCGGCCGGTCGGTTTGGGTCGCGCGTCGCGATTCAAGCCGAATTGATAAACCCGAACCAGCTGCGCATTGCGTTAGTCTCCGGAAGCCCGGGTGATCGGGTCACGGCTGAGGCCAGCCTGTTAAGAAATCGTCCCAACCGGATGCGAATGGAATTCTCGCCCGGAAGCCGCACCCTTCTGCTCGAATGGAACGGCGAGCGCGTGCTGGCGCATCGACTCGCTTATCTGGTCACGGCGCCGGATCAATTTACGATTGGCGAGGACCGGTCCGAGGTGTCGAACGTCCGGACTTTTATCGGCCGCATGCAGGTAATCCGCAAAGTTGTCCTCCCGAGCGTTCGGTAAACGCGCACAACGGATCCAGGGCCGGCCGCCCGGTCCAACGATGCCAGGCCGCAGACGCCCGCCGACCCCACTGATAAAATGAGGGTGCAGATATGAAAAAAGGCTTGGTTGAGTCCACCCGAGACTTTATTCTCGAGTGGAGCGTCACCATTCTCATCCTGCTGTTCGGCACGACGACGCTGATGCAGGCGTTCGTGGTTCCGACCTCCTCGATGGAGCGAACCGTCCTCACTGGCGATCACATGATCGTCGATAAGCTGTCGTACGCGCCGCCGGGCTTCATCACGCGCCATCTGCTGCCGTACACGCCAATCCACCGCGGCGATATTATCGTGTTCCGCTGGCCGCCCGATCCGACGCAGAACTACATCAAGCGGGTCATCGGTTTGCCGGGCGATCACATACGGGTTGTAAACAAGGAGCTTTACATCAACGGCAAGAAGATGACGGAGCCCTACGTGCAGCACATCGATTCGCGCATCGAACCATACCGCGACAATTTCCCGTCCGAGCCGTTTGGTCCGGTTGATCAGCGCGGCCTGGCGATGCTCGAAAAGAACGTCGTTAATGGCGAACTCGTCGTTCCTCCCGACCGCTATTTTGCTATGGGGGATAATCGCGACAACTCGCTGGACAGCCGGTACTGGGGATTTGTGCCGCGCGACAATATTGTTGGCAAGCCTTTCGCCATTTTCTGGTCGTACGAGGCGCCTACCGAGGACCTGGTGAGCTATAACGCTCGCCATTTTATTGATCTGGCGCAACATTTCTTTACAAAAACGCGGTGGGAGCGTACGTTGAGGCTGGTGCACGGCTACCCGCTGGAGTAGGGCGCTTTGTCCACATCCAACTACTATGGCCTGATTCTGGCCGGGGGCCGCGGTACGCGCTTCTGGCCGCGGAGCCGTCGCGCGCGCGCCAAGCAGGTGCTCAGTTTTTTTGGAGAGCGCTCACTGATCCAGCAGACGGTGGACCGGTTGAGTCCGCTGATTCCGCCGGACCGCATGTGGGTTCTGACGAGCGAAGCGCTGCGGCCGGAAATCGTCAGGCAGTTGCCGGAGGTGCCCAAGGCACAGATTCTGGCAGAGCCTGCGCAAAGGAACACCGCGCCGGCGATCGGGCTTGGAGCGCACATTATCGGGCAACTGGATCCGGACGCGGTCATGGGCGTGTTTCCTTCGGACCACATCATTACCAAACCTGCGCGCTATTTGCGCTTGTTGCGGCCAGCGTTCAAGGCGGCCGAGCGGGGGAATATCGTGGTGCTCGGCATCGAGCCGCGATGGGCGGAGACCGGCTATGGCTATATTGAGTTTCCGAAGGGTGTGCAAGCCGGTTTGCCGATTCCTGTCCGCGTCGAGAGCTTCCGTGAAAAGCCGGATCTCGCTACTGCGCGCCGGTTTCTGAATGCTGGCCGCTTCTTTTGGAATGCCGGAATGTTTTTCTGGAAGGCTTCCGTGCTGCTCGACTCGCTCCGCCGCTTTCTGCCGAAAACCGCTGCGCTAATCGCTTCGTTGCCGCCGGTGACGAAACGCGGCTTTGTTGCAGCGCTCGAAAAAACATTTCCGCTGTGCGAGAACATTTCCATTGACTACGCCGTGCTTGAGAAAGCCGATAACGTCGTCGGGCTGGCGGCGGATGACATCGGCTGGAACGACGTGGGAAGCTGGAACGCAGTATACGAGTTGATGCATCGCGACGGCAATGCCAATGTCGGCCCTGGAAACATGATCATTGTGGATGGGACGGGGAACTATGTCGACGCCGACGGCAAACTGGTTGCCCTGCTCGGCGTGAAAGATCTGGTCATTGTGGATACGCCTGACGCGCTGCTGGTCGCGGATCGCAACCGCGCTCAACAGGTCAGCGAGATCGTCCACCTTCTGGAGAGGCAGAAACGGGACGATCTGCTTTAGCCAACACTTTTTTCAACCCCGCGACGGCGCGATCCACTTCCTGCTCGGTGATGACATATGGCGGCAGTAGGCGCAGCACGGTATCGTGCGTACAGTTAATCAACAGTCCCTGTTCGATTGCGTCCAGAACCATTTGTTTACATGGCATGGCCATTTCAACGCCGATCATAAGACCAGCGCCGCGAACTTCCTTGATGAAGCGAAAACGCTGCGCGAGCTCCGTCAGCCTCATGCGGAAGTAACTGCCCGTCTGTGAGATTGACGGCAGCAGTTCTTCAATCAGAGCGAAGGCTTCGAGCGCCACGCGGCAGGCGAGCGGACCGCCGCCAAAGGTGGATCCGTGCATCCCCGCGCCGATCGCAGCCGCCGCCCGCTCGCTGGCCGCGATGAATCCCAGAGGCAGCCCGCAGGCCACCGGCTTGGCCGCCACCATGATGTCGGGCAGAACCGGAGGCTCGAAGAGCTGATAGGCGAAGAATGTTCCTGGTCGTCCGACCCCGCACTGGATTTCATCAAACAGCAGGAGGGCGCTATGGCGATCCGCCAGCTCGCGCGCTTTCTTCAGATACTGGTGACCCATTGGGTACACGCCGCCTTCGCCCTGGATGGCCTCTATCATGATGCCGGCGGTCCGATCGTTGACGGCTTGTTCAAGCGCCGCGGAATCGTTCGGCGCGACGAAACGAACTCCAGGCAGAAGGGGTTCGAAATCGCGGCGGTATTTTTCCTGGCCGGTCGCTGACAGTGCGCCCATGGTTCGGCCGTGAAACGAGTTTTCGAGTGAAACGATTTCCGTTTTCGCGGGATCGATGCGGCGGCCGTGAGCCCGCATCATTTTCATGGCGCCCTCGATGGCTTCCGCGCCGGAGTTGCAGAAGAAGACCCGCTGCAATCCGCTTGCCTGGCAGATCCGCCGGGCGAGCTTGCCCTGATACTCGTGGTAGTAGAGGTTTGACGTGTGGATCAGCCTGGCCGCCTGCTCGCGAATGATCTTCACGATGCGCGGATTTGAGTAGCCGAGCGCGTTCACCCCGATGCCAGAGATCAGGTCCAGGTAGCGCTTTCCAGACGCGTCGTAAACATAGCAGCCCTTTCCACGCACCAGCACAAGGGGATAGCGGCTGTAGTTTTGAACCAGGTATTGCTTTTCCAGGTCCATGACCTGTTCGACGACAGACTGCTCCTGTGCAGCAGGCAGCGTTGTGGACATATCTTTCATGATAAAAGACGCAGATCTGAACACAGACTGCTGAGCGTTGACGCAACCGCTCGGCCGCCGGGATACAATCAGCGTAACGTGTTGTCCGCTGGCCCAGGCCGATCTCTCGGTCCCTATGAGCTTCTTTCCCGCATCGGCGCCGGCGGAATGGGCGAAGTCTATCGTGCGCGCGATACGCGATTGGGCCGCGAAGTTGCGATCAAGCTCTGCGCGGACCAGTTTAGCGACCGCTTCGAGCAGGAAGCCCGAACCATTGCCGCGCTGAATCATCCGAATATCTGCCGCTTGTACGATGTTGGTCCCAATTACCTCGTGATGGAACTGATTGTAGGCGAGGTCTTGCAGGCCCCTTGCCGGTGGCAACCGCCGTAAACTACGCCTGCCAGATATCCGCTGCGCTCGAGGCCGCCCACGATCTGGGCATCATTCACCGCGATCTGAAACCGGCGAATATCATGGTGTCGTCGAGCGGCGTCGTAAAGGTGCTCGATTTCGGGCTCGCCAAGGCTGCCGAACCGGGCAAATCAACAAGTGATGTATCGGCCATTGCGACGATCACAGCCGCGGTCACCGTGCCTGGTACGTTCGTCGGAACCGCAGCGTACATAGCGCCGGAACAGGCGCAAGGGAAACCGGTCGACCAGCGCGCCGACATCTGGGCCTTCGGCGTGGTCCTGTACGAGATGCTCACGGGTAAACGCCTCTTTGCAGGCGACTCGATAGCCGCGGCGCTCGCGGCGATTCTGAACGACGAACCCGAACTCGACGCTGTTCCTGCGCAGCTCCGCCCGATTATCGCCCGCTGTCTGAGAAAGGATCCTCGCGCGCGTTTTCGACACATTGGAGATGTGCGAATCGCTCTGGAAGAGGCTCAGATCTCGAGGCCGGTGATACAGGAGAGGCGGCTTGCGTCGGCCCTCTGGCCTGCGTGGATCGCGGCCGGCGTAATCGCTCTCATTTTGGCCGCGCTCGAATTCGTGCGCTTTCGCGCAGCGCCTGTCGAAGTCCCGGCGCTGCGGGCGTCCATTCTCCCACCGGAGGGAACTTCGTTTAACTCTAGCGGCGGATTCGGAGGTGGAATGGCGCTGTCGCCCGATGGCCGGCGGCTTGTCTTCAGCGCTGCCGGCGCTGACGGTAAGGATCAGTTGTGGATCCGTTCGCTGAGCGCACTCACGGCGCAGCCTCTCGCGGGGACGGAAGGCGCCATGCTGCCTTTCTGGTCGCCGGACAGCCGCTACGTGGGGTTTTTCGCGGGCCGCAAGCTCAAGAGAATGGAAGCATCCGGCGGACCTGCGATCGTAATATGCGACGCGCCGATCCCGCTAGGCGGCGCCTGGAACCGGGATGGCGTAATCGTCTTCGCGCCCGATGCGGGAAGCGGACCGCTCCGTCAGGTAGCGGCCTCTGGAGGCGCTTCGACGCCTGTGACCAGGTTGGATCTCGGGCGCAGAGAAAACCTGCATTCCTGGCCCTGGTTTCTACCTGATGGCCGCCACTTCCTTTATGCCGCGACCGGTGGCGCCGAATCGGCCGTTCGTGTGGCTTCCCTCGGCTCAAACGGCAACAACTCCAGACTTGTCCTCAAAGATGCGTACAACGCCGTATATGCTCAAGGCTACCTGCTCTTCTTACGAGAAAGCTCGTTAATGGCCCAGCCGTTCGACTCCGGCAATCTAGCCACGACGGGAGACGCAATCGCGGTGGTTGACGAGAGTCGCGATTCCAGTGGCATCAGCGATGCCTTCTCGGTCTCGCAGAACGGGCTATTGGTGTACCGGATCGGCGCGCGGGGAGGCGGGGTACAACTTGCATGGTTTAATCGCGAAGGCAAGCAGGTTGGAACAGTTGGGGATCCGGGTTTGATCACGAACATTCATCTGTCTCCGGATGGGAGGCAGTGCACGGCGCGAATCGAGACTGCCATCAACGGGGACATCTGGATTTACGACGTCGCCCGGGGCATTCGAACACGTTTCACCTTCAGCCCAGCGGATGAGCGTGAATCCGTATGGTCGCCGGATGGAGGCGCGATCGTTTTCAATTCCAATCGGACCGGCCACTTCGAACTGTTTCAGAAATCCGTGAAACAAGGGGGCGCGGAGCAATTGGTGTACTCCGACCCGCTGGACAAATACCCGAACGCTTTTTCTCCCGACGGGAAATTCCTGCTGTACGAATCCAGAGCCGACCCGAACACGAAAAACGATCTTTGGCTTCTACCCATAACTGGCGAGCGGAAGCCGCTCCCATTCGCGCAGACTCCATTCAACGAATCCCGTGGCCAGTTCTCTCCGGACGGGCGCTGGATCGCGTATCAATCCGACGAGTCTCAACGGGATGAGATCTACGTGGCGCCGTTTCAATGCGCTGACGGATCGCGTTGCGGAAAACAGCAGATTTCCACGTCGGGCGGCGCTTTTCCGGTGTGGGCGCATGACGGCAAGTCCATCTTTTACATCGCGCCGGATAACCGGTTGATGCAGGCGGCCGTGAGAACGGCGCGGGCAGGGATTGAGATAGGCGCAGTCCGCCCGCTATTCGGCCCAATATCGCAGAAGGCGCCGGGGTATCGTTACGATGCTGCGCCCGATGGGCGGTTGCTTGCAACGTTAACGCAATGGCAGACGAGTTCTGAGCCGCTTACGTTGGTCCAAAACTGGAGCGCAGGTTTAAAGAAGTGAGCGCGCAGGGAGATCACGATTACTGCTGCCCCTGGGTTGGTATGAGTCTCAACTGCACCGAGGGCTTCGCGTTCTCCTCAATCGAGACCTTCTCGCCTTTAGTCTCGAACGGCTTTAGCCATTCGGGATCCATGTACGCCTGGAATTCGACGGTATCGAAGGCATACACGCGGTACTCACCAGGTGCGATGTTCTTCAGCGTGTAATTCCCATATTGATCCGTGCTGGTCGTCTGGTACCAACGGTCGCTCTCGCGCCGTTTGCCTTCGGGAATCAGCACAACGGTGGCGCCGGCGGCTGGCTCCAGTTTCTCGTTCTGCACGGCGCCGGTGATCTGTCCCGCGGACATCGCGATGACGACGCTCATTTCACCGGGCGCAGCGCCGGTGGCTATATCCAGGCCCGAATCAATGACGTCAGCGTCGCCCACGCGGATGGACTTGATGTAGCTGCCGTCGGGAGCGCCAAATGTCCGAACGTCATAAATCTCGGGCTGAACGTTGGTGAGCGTAAAGGTATTGTCATCCCTGACCTGGCCGCCCTGTGCGCCCGGGCCGAACATCAATGGCGTCCTCGGCTGCAAATAGATCCTCATGTTCGTGATCTTGGCCTCCGGCGCCTGGCCTTCTATCGTCACCCGGCCGTTAATCTCCAGCCCCGGCGCAGGCTGCAGCGTGATGTCTTCCAGGGATGAATTGCCAATCTCGACTGGTATGCGCGCCGACATCATCTTTCCGTCTTCGTTAATACTGGCGGTCAGAATATAAGAGCCCGGCGTGACACTAGTGATCACGAACTCGCCCTTGTCGTTATATGGCCTGGACATGTTGCGGGGGAACATGAGAAATGTGTCGCT
>Ga0070740_10000960_pt1 | contig 45393 bp, 46 predicted proteins | sample Coa_R2_FD_67286 | JGI IMG/M metagenome (GOLD analysis project Ga0070740, IMG submission 67286) | Surface soil microbial communities from Centralia Pennsylvania, which are recovering from an underground coalmine fire - Coalmine... | ecosystem: Environmental > Terrestrial > Soil > Unclassified ... | reverse complement strand
CCGCTTAGATGAAACGGAGCCGCGCCGGCATCGGTTGATGCGGTGGAAAAAAAGCGGTTTTGGCGCATTGTCGAGGTCATAATCCGATGCTTTTCCCCACCCGCTCCCTGTGCGCGACGCTCACGGCGGCCGCGCTCCTCTTCGGCATCGGCGCAGCCTGCGCCGAATCGGGCCCGTTCTCCGAGTTCAACGGCCACTGGTCCGGCACCGGCACGCTCAAGCCGTCCGACAAGCCGGCCGAGCGCATCCGCTGCGACGCCACCTATCGCGCGCTCGGCAGCACCGGCCATCAGATCGACCTGGCGCTGCGCTGCGACAGCGACGACTACAAGTTCGACCTCTCCGGCCAGTTCCAGGCCGACGACAACAATCATGTGTCGGGCAGCTTCACCGAGCGCACCCGCGGCACCGGCGGCACAGTGGTCGGCACCGCGCGCGGCCCGCGCCTGCAGATCCACGTCGAGGGCGCCGGCTTCAGCGCCACCATGGTCGCCACCACCCGCGGCGGCTCGCAGTCCGTCTCGATCGACGGCTCGGGCGGCGGCCAGTTCGTCAAAGCGTCGATCACCCTGCGTCGGGGCGGCTAGCAACCTTCGCGACGGCACGCCGTGCGCGCATATTGGACCGGGCATCATGGAGATTCGCGCGCGCTACGTGCTGATCGGCAGCTTCACGCTCGCGGTCATCGTCGCACTGTTCGCCTTCGTCTACTGGATCAAGAATACCGGCGGCCTGGGCCAGCGCACCACCTACCAGATCCGCTTCGAGCAGCCGGTGGCGGGGCTGACCGTCGGCTCAAGCGTGCTGTTCAACGGCATCCGCGTCGGCGCCATCACCAGCCTGTCGCTCGATGCCGCCGACCCCAAGCGCGTCACGGTGTTGATTTCGGTCGACCCGGCGCTGCCGATCCGCGCCGATACCGTGGTCGACGTCACCTACCAGGGCCTGACCGGGGCGCCGGCGATCTCGCTCAAAGGCGGCGACAAGAGCGCGCCGCCGCTACCGAAACAGGGCAATGAGCCGCCGCTGCTGGTCGCCGGGCCCGGCGTCGCCCAGAACCTCACCGACTCGGCGCGCGAGACCCTGCACCGCCTCGACGACATTCTGGCCGAGAACAAGAAGCCGCTGAACACCGCGATCACCGGCTTCAGCACCTTTGCCGAGATGCTCGGCAACAATTCCAAGCGCATCGAGGGCCTGATCGGCGGCCTGGAAAAGCTCACCGGCTCGGGCGAGAAGCAGAAGGGCCCGACGATCTACGACCTCGCCGCCGCGACCGGCTTCCCGCCGGGGCAGAAACCTCTGCCGGCCAAGCTGTCGATCCCCGACCCCACCGCCATCCTGACCTACGACACCCAGAACATTCTCGTCCGCGCCGCCGACGGCACCTATTCCACCATCGACAACGCGAAATGGGCCGACAACCTGCCGAAGCTGATGCAGGCGCGCGTGCTGCAGAGCTTCGAGAACGCGCACCAGCTCGGCGCGGTCGACCGCCCCGGCGACCAGCTCGACGGCGGCTACAAGCTCGAGCTCGGCATCCGCAACTTCCAGATCGCGCTGTCGCCGCAGCCCACGGCGGTCGTGGAGTTTTCGGCGCGGGTGCTGAGCGACAAAGGCGAGGTCGCCGGCGCCCGCATGTTCAATGCGTCGGTCGCGGCCAAGAGCGAACAGGCCGCCGACGCCGTCACCGCGCTCAACGCCGCCTTTACCAAGACCGCGACCGAGCTCGTCAACTGGACGCTCGGGCTGAAATTCGGCGGCTGAGCGGCACCCCCGCCAAATCCATTGACTTGGCGCGAGGCCGTCCCCATAAACCCGCCCATCCCGATCGGCTGGCGCGCCTTTATCCCTTGAAGATCAATGCGGTGCGGCGGCCTTGGGGGAGAGTGTCCCGAGCGGCAAAGGGGGCGGACTGTAAATCCGCTGGCTTACGCCTTCGTAGGTTCGAGTCCTACCTCTCCCACCATCCCAGGTATCGGCGGTCATTGGCCAAGTAGTTGCTCGCAATAGTCTGATTACTGACGTCTGATATCTGTTCTCTGATGCGGGTGTAGCTCAATGGTAGAGCAACAGCCTTCCAAGCTGATGACGAGGGTTCGATTCCCTTCACCCGCTCCAATAAAATCAGGGCCTTCTTGCGACGTTGTCGTTACTGCAAGATCCAAGAGGCCTTGAAGCGCTCGTCGAATGCGGGTTTTTCAGTGCAACAAAATCCCTTATGGAAAATTTGTGGCTCTACAGTATATTAGAAGCTGCGGAGAAGAACCCGAATGACACTGATCAAGGCGCTGCGAATTTTGTCGTCCGCTATCCTGACGGGCGTCGTCCTCGTCGGCATGATCGGTGCGGGCTTCACTCAATTGCCGTTTGATCCCCACTGGTTCGGGGCCGGGCTGGGAGCAATTGCCGGCATCACTCTTGTGGTCCTCATCGCCTTGCGCCACCAGTCTCAAGCGCGCGCCCTCGCGGTAAGGTCGCACATCTAATATAATTCCACCCATGCGGGGTGGAGTCATTTTCGATTATTTTGCCGCTGGTTGGGTCGATGACTGCTCCTTTGCGGTGGCGCTTTTCTATGCGTTCTTGCGTTACCTCAAACGTCCAAAGAAGAAGCGGAAGCTGCTTTCGCAAGAGACCGGCCTGGACGCAATTCACGGCCTCGCGATTTTCCCGCTCTTGCTGCTCATGGTCGCGGTGTTTTCGTCGATGGCACTCGACGCAATTTTGCACGCACACAAAGTTATCTTAGGCGCCGCAGCCTTTGTTGCGCTCTGCTCGATCTTCGACAACGCCTGAGCACACTTGCTGCCAGGTCGCCTTGAATCCGGGTTTAAGGCGGCGGCGAGGCGCGCGGGGGACCGCCCGCTAGGGCGTTTGCCGTGGTTCAGCCCGCTCGAGATCAGGTGGATCGGGCATTCGGACAGGTGGACAGATCGTGACTGCGATCGCGGCGAACATTCCTTGCCTGAAGGTGCCTTGTATTGCCACGAGACCCGAAAGCGCGGCAAACTTTTGAACTTTGTGACGAGGGCTCGCTTCCGCACATGACACCCCGCAAACCCGGCGCGACGCGCGAGCAGATCGAGCGGCGCGAGCGCTTCGAGCGCGCCCGGCGCGACAGCCTGCGCCCGGCCGGCGACGCCGCCGTCGTCATCTACGGCTGGCACGCCGTCACCGCGGCGCTGCGCAATCCGCAGCGCCGCGTGCGCAAGCTCATGGCGACCGAGAACGCCGCGCGACGGCTCGCCGAGGAAGGCATCACCGTGAAGCCCGAGGTCGTGCGGCCGGCGGCCATCGCCGAGCGGCTGCTGCCCGACACCGTGCACCAGGGGCTCTATCTCGAGACCGAGGCCCTGCCCTCGCCGCCGATCGAGGCCTTGCCGGCCAAGGGCACGGTGCTGGTGCTCGACCAGATCACCGACCCGCACAATGTCGGCGCCATCTTCCGCTCGGCGGCGGCCTTCGGCGCAACCGCCATCGTCACGACCCAGCGCCACAGTCCCGAGGCCACCGGGGCGCTGGCCAAGGCCGCCTCCGGCGCGCTCGAACTGGTGCCGCTGGTCAACGTGCAGAATCTCGCGCGCGCCCTCGAGGCGCTCAAGGCGGCGGGCTTCCTGGTCGTCGGCCTCGACTCGAGCGGCGACGGCGACCTTGCGGCGCTTGGCCTGCGCACGCCGCTCGCGCTGGTGCTGGGCGCCGAAGGCAAGGGCCTGCGCCAGCTCACCAAGGCGACCTGCGATCACGTCGCGCGCATCGACCTGCCGGGCGCCATCAAGAGCCTCAACGTCTCCAACGCGGCGGCGCTGGCGCTCTATGTCGCCGGCCGGCAGGCAAGCGGCGCCTGAAACGAAACGGCGGGCCGTCAAGCCCGCCGCTCCGCGTCCCACGAACTCGAAAAACCTTATTCGACGACCTCGGCCTTGGCGTCCTTGCCGCCGCGCCCCTTGCGGAACAGCCGGATGCTCATGCGGTCGGGTCCGAGGATCGTCACCTCCGCTTCCGCCCTGATGACGCGCTTGCCCGACGGCTCCTTGACCTCGGCCTCGCGCACTTTGTGCCTGGCGACGGTCTTTTGCTTCGGCTCGCGCGGCATGCCGCCCGGCTCGACCACGACGTCCTCGGTCGCCACCTCGCGGCGCTGCTTGATCAGGCCGCGGCCGGGCGCGTCCTCGGTGATATGGCGGCGCTCGATCACGCGCGGCGGCGCGTCGACCACCCGCTGGTGCTCGATGACGATCGGCTTGTTGCGGACGGTCTTCGTGGTGTTGACGGTGGTGACCTTGATGTCGTTGCGCTTGCTGTGGCGCCTGACCATTTCCTCGATCAGGGCGCGGTCGGCATGGCGGCGCGGGCGCTCCTCGGCTGTGGGCTCGGCGTCGACCTGGCGCACAGGCGGCCTCGCGCGCGACGTCTCGGGCCGATGAATGACATAGGTGTTGGGCGCGACCTCGACCGCGTAGGGCTGCGGCGGCGAGCCGTAGGGCGCCGGCGGGTTGGAGCTGTACCACTGCCCCCTGGCGCCGGCGGCCGGCAGCATGACGGCGGCGGCGGCAAGCAGGGCGACGGTGAGCGAACGATAAGTCATGGGCGCGGGTGCTTTCATTTTTTGGACGGCTCGCGGTCGTCGCGCGGCGCCTCGTCGCGCGCGCGCAGCGGCAGCTCGCGGCCGCAAATGTCGCAGGTCGACCAGGAGCGCTCGAAGGATTCCGCCGGCTGCGGCGGCCCCTCCTCGCCGCTCGAGGTCTCGACCTCGTCCTTGGCGCCGAACGGGAAGTAATGGCGATGCCGCCACGGCGACAGCCAGTAGGCGCGCACCACGACGCCGGGCTGGAAATCATAGACCACGATCGGGCCGACGCGGTGGCCGTGCGGCACGCGATGGGTGAAGACGTTGCGCGGCGCGTGATCGTCCGGCAGGTCGGCGGCGCGCGCGGCAGCAATGCCGGCAAGACCGGCAATGAGAACTGCGATGGCCGTGAACGCGCGCATACCGACATCCGCGAAAAATTCGATTGCATTTTATACGATCGGTTGACGACGCCGCGGCCTATCGCCGGGTAACATTAATCGCGGCGCGGCTTGGATCGGCGGACAAGATATGGTTTAGAGCATCGTGGAGAGGCGCCGAGTCCCTCGGCGCGCACCGTTAAAGTTAACCGCCATGCCGAACCGACGATCCTCCGCGACGCGCGCTCCCGGCGCCAATTTCCGCGAACGCTATGCCGCGCTCGAGGCGCGCCGCCACGAGCTGATCGCGCGGCTCGCGGCGCTGGACGCCAGCCTGCAGCGCCACCCCGGCTACAAGCGGGCGCTGAAGCTGCTGAACCAGACGTTCCGGCGGGAGAAGCTGCCGCAGCGGCTCGCGGTGTTGCAGGCCGCCGCCTGGCTGATCGCGGTTTTGGAAAAGCTCGCGAGCTCGGCCTGATCATCCGAAAGTCGTATTCCGGATTTTGCGTCGCGCGCGACGCTTGAGCGCGCCGTTGCGACTTTCGTCTTACGACGTGTGGCGCACAGACTTCGCGCACGCCCGGGGCTTAACTCCCGCCGCGGGGGACCTTCGGCATCAGCTTGCGAGGCTGCCCCCGACAAGAACAATCCAACGCGGACAACGGGGACAACGCCCATGTCGACAATGACGGCAAGTCAGTATCGCGAAGGTGGAATGACCTCCGAGGAACGGATGGTCATCTTCGCCTCTTCGCTCGGTACCGTATTCGAGTGGTACGACTTCTACATCTACGGCACGCTGGCGCCGATTCTGGCGGCGCAATTCTTTTCCGGCGTCAATCCGACGGCGGCCTTCATCTTCACGCTGCTCGCCTTCGCCGCCGGCTTCGCGGTGCGCCCGTTCGGCGCGCTGTTCTTCGGCCGGCTCGGCGACATCATCGGCCGCAAGTACACCTTCCTCATCACCATGTCGCTGATGGGCCTCGGCACCTTCTTCATCGGCGTGCTGCCGTCCTACGCCTCGGCCGGCATCGTGGCGCCGATGATCCTGATCGCCCTGCGGCTGGCCCAGGGCCTGGCGCTCGGCGGCGAATACGGCGGCGCGGCGATCTACGTCGCCGAGCATGCGCCGAAGAACAAGCGCGGCCTGTACACGTCGTGGATTCAGACCACCGCGACCGTCGGCCTGTTCATGGCGCTGCTGCTGGTGCTCGGCATCCGCACCAGCCAGGGCGAACCGACCTTCGCCGCCTGGGGCTGGCGCATTCCGTTCCTGCTCTCAGCCATTCTGCTCGCGGTGTCGATCTGGATCCGGCTCAAGCTCAACGAGTCGCCGGTGTTCCAGAAGATGAAGGCGGAGGGCAAGGGCTCGAAGGCGCCGCTGTCGGAAGCCTTCGGCCAGTGGTCGAACGCCAAGATCGCGATCTTCGCGCTGCTCGGCGCCACCGCCGGCGAAGCCGTCATCTGGTACGGCGGACAGTTCTACGCGCTGTTCTTCCTGACCCAGACGCTGAAGGTGCCGGCGATCAACGCCCAGATCATGATCGCGGTCTCGCTCGCGCTCGGCACGCCGTTCTTCATCGTGTTCGGCTGGCTGTCCGACAAGATCGGCCGCAAGCCGATCGTCCTGGCGGGCTTTGCGCTCGGCGTGGTGACCTACTTCCCGATCTTCCAGGGTCTCACCCACTTCGTGAACCCGAAGCTGGAAGCGGCCATCGCCTCGGCCCCGGTGACGGTGATCGCCGACCCGGCGGAATGCTCGTTCCAGTTCAATCCGGTCGGCACCGCCAAGTTCACCACGTCGTGCGACATCGCCAAGTCGGCGCTGGTCACGCGCTCGGTGAACTATGCGAACGAGGCGGCGCCCGCCGGCACCAAGGCGAGCATCAAGATCGGCGATCAGACCATTCAGGCAACCGCGCCTGATTTCGCCAAGCAACTCGGTGACGCCATCGCCAAGCACGGCTACCCGGCGAGCGCCAACGTCGCCGACATCAACTACGTGATGGCGGTGATTCTGCTGACGATCCTGGTCATCTACGTGACCCTGGTCTATGCGCCGATCGCCGCCTGGCTGGTCGAGCTGTTCCCGACCCGCATCCGCTACTCGGGTCTGTCGCTGCCCTATCACATCGGCAACGGCTGGTTCGGCGGCTTCCTGCCGGCGACCGTCTTTGCCATCGTGGCCGCCACCGGCAACATCTACTCCGGCCTGTGGTACCCGATCGTGGTGGCGGCGATGAGCTTCATCGTCGGGCTGATCTTCCTGCCCGAGACGAAGGAACGCGATATTACGAAAATGTGACAACGGGCAGGCCGCCCGCCGGCGGCCGACCAGGCTTGGAAGGCCCCGCACCGCCAGTGCGGGGCCTTTTTCGAGTTGTGACGTGCAAAGCCGGCTTGCGCACAATCCCTAGAAAAAGCGGCCGCCCCCGGAGCGATTTGAACCGACGACCCGTGCCCGGCGTCTCACAGGCGTTGGCTTTCGGCTGCCCGCGTACTACCCTGCGTAGCCATCGACCGGGCATTCGACTTGGATTTCTAGGGGGAGGTCCGATGCGGTCTAGGAGCAGACGTGGCAGCCGTGTCGGCTGCCATGGGCTCGCGCGTCTATAGCAAAAAAAGAAAATGAACTGGCTGCCGCGCATGCATCGCATGCGCCGGCGTGGAGGATGTCATGGCCACCAACACCGGCACGGTCAACGTTCTGACGGCGACCGACGTTGCTTTCAGCATCGAGGATTGGCTCGCCAACGCCTTCGGCAACGGCGCAGCCTTCGTCAACAGCAGCGCCACGCATTTCGAGGTCGCCGATCCGACCGACTTCGGCGGCTCCACCCTCATCTTCGATGGCAGCGGCTTTGCCTACGACGCCGCGACCAAGCACGTCACCAAGGGCGCGATCACAGCCATAACCATTCACGACACCAATCCGGTCGCCGATCTTGCGACATTTTCGTTTTCGGTGGGGCTCAAGGCGGCATCGCTGCAAACGGCGGCGCTGGCGTATTTCAACAGCGGCCTGACCAATCACAGCGCGCTCGACAAGACCTTCAAGTCGGTGGTCTGGCACTTCAACGGCTTCGACGGCAACGACACCTTCGGCAACGGCACCGGGCCCAATCCGCTCGGCGATACGCTCAACGGCGGCGTCGGCAACGACGTGCTGTTCGGCGGCGCCGGCAACGACGTGCTGCACGGCGGCGCCGACAACGACATTCTCTCCGGCGGCGCCGGCAACGACACGCTCGACGGCGGCAGCGGCACCAATACGGCCTCCTATGGCTCGACGGCGGTCGCGGTCACCGTCGATCTCGGCATCAGCGGCGTGGCGCAGGCGACCGGCGGCGCCGGCACCGACACGCTGCTCGGCATCGAGAATCTCACCGGCGGCAGCGGCAACGACACGCTTACCGGTGACGGCAATGCCAACGTCATCAAGGGCGGCGCCGGCGACGACGTCATCGAAGGCCGCGGCGGCGCCGACACGCTCGACGGCGAAGGCGGCATCAACACGCTGAGCTATGCCCACGACGTCACCGGCGTGGCGGTCGACCTCAAGGCCGGAACGGCGAACGTCGGCGACGCCACGGGCGACATCATCGCCAATTTCCGCAATCTGATCGGCGGCAGCAGCGGCGACGGACTGACCGGCGACGATAACGACAACAAGATCAGCGGCGGAGACGGCAATGACACCTTGTTCGGCAACAAGGGCAACGACACCGTCGACGGCGGCGCCGGCGACGACTTCGTCGTGGGCGGCGTGGGCAACGATATTCTCTCCGGCGGCTCGGGCAACGAGCTGCTCGGCGACACCGTCAGCTTCGTCAACGCTACCGGCACTGGGGTCACGGTCAACCTTGCGCTGAAGACGCCGCAGCCGGTCGGCGGCGGCCTCGGCACCTACACCCTGTCGAACTTCGAAAACGTGGGCGGCAGCAACCAGGCCGACACGCTGACCGGCGACAAGGGCAACAACGTCCTGGAGGGCGCAGCCGGCGCGGACTCGATTAACGGCGGCGGCGGCAGCGACACGGCAAGCTACGTCAGTTCAGGGACCGGCGTGCAGATCGTGCTCGGCGCCGCCGGCGATTTCACGACCGCCACCGGCGGCGACGCCGCCGGCGATACGGCGACGGGCATCCAGAACCTGCTGGGCAGTTCGCACGTCGATCAGCTCACCGGCAATGCCGGCAACAACGTCATCGAAGGCGGCGCCGCCGCCGACGTTCTCAATGGCGGCGGCGGCATCGACACCGTAAGCTATTTCCACTCAAACGCCGCTGTGACCGTGGTCCTCGGCGCCAATGGCGAACTCGACACCAATGGCGGCTCCGTCACCGGCGGCGACGCTCAAGGCGACACCGGCGGCGGTTTCACCAACATCATCGGCGCGCTCCAAGCCGGCAACAACCTCACCGGCAACGACAGCGTCAACAGGATCGTCGGCGGTCTTGGCCCGGACACCATTACCGGCAAGGGCGGCGCGGACTTTCTCGACGGCGGCACGGGCTCCAATATCGACCTGCTCGACTACTCCTACCTGGGCGCCGTATCGGTCACCGCCCAGCTCGGCGAGGCCGGAGTGCAGACCACCGTCACCGCCGCCGCCGGCACCGATCCGGCCGGCGACACCATCGTCAATTTCGAATCGGTCAGCGGCGGCGCCGGCAACGACACGCTCACCGGCAATTCGACCAGCAACACGATCAACGGCGGCGCCGGCGACGACGTCATCGCCGGCGGCGCCGGCCTCATCGATACGCTTATCGGCGGCGTCGGCGGCTTCGACACCTTGAGCTATGCCTCCTCTCCCGATGGGGTCGTTGTGTCGCTGAATGGCGACGTCCTCACGGGCGGCAATTTCGGCGGCGATGCTCTCGGCGACCTCATCCAAGGCTTCGAGAAGCTGGTTGGATCGACCTTTGGCGACGTTTTGAGAGGCGACGCCAATGCAAACACGATTGTCGGCGGGGCCGGCAACGACGTAATCGAAGGTCGGGATGGAGCCGATACGCTGATTGGCGGGCTCGGCACGGGCGACGATGTGCGTTACTTTTTCTCGCCAACCGCGGTGACGATCGACCTCACCCAGCAGGGCACGACCGACGCCCAAGGCAATCCGCTCGTGGCCGGTACCGCGCAGCAAGGCGGCGACGCCGCAGGCGATCTGCTGTGGGGCTTCGAGAGCATTGCCGGGTCATTCTTCAATGACGTGCTGACCGGCGACGCCAAGGCAAATTCCATTAGCGGCAGCGACGGCGCCGATACGATCATTGGCGGCGCCGGTGCCGACGTTCTCGACGGCGGCGCAGGAACCGACCTCCTCAGTTATACAACCGACACCAAAGGGGTGACGGTCGCAATCCTCGGCGGCGGCAGCCACAGCACCGGCAAGGGCGGCGATGCCGAAGGCGACGATATCGCGAATTTTGAAAACCTGACCGGCGGCTCAGGCAACGACAGCCTGACCGGCAGCAGTTTCGTCAACATCATTCATGGCGGCGGCGGCAACGATACCATCGACGGCGGCGCCGGCGGCGATACGCTCGACGGCGACGGCGGCGTCAATACGCTCAGCTATGCCATTTCCATCCAGGGCGTGACAGTCGATCTCGGGCAAGGCACCGCGTCGGGCGGCGACGCTCAGGGCGACACCTTCACGAACTTTGCAAATCTGCTCGGCTCCAAGGCCAACGATGTCCTGACCGGCACGACCGGCGCAGAGCAGATCGACGGCAGCGAGGGCGATGACCTGATCGATGCCTGGGGTGCGGCCGCCGGTACCGATATCCTGATCGGTGGACTTGGCAATGACACCGTGCGTTACGCAAACACCGGCGGGGTGACCGTCAGCCTCGCGACAACGGCGGTGCAGGCGACCGGCGGCTACGGCAGTGAAAAGCTCTCCCGCTTCGAGAACATCATCGGCTCCCACGGCGTCGACAAGCTCACCGGCACCAGCGGCAACAACATCATCGAAGGCGGCGCCGGCGCCGACATCCTCATCGGCAATGGCGGTGCGGATACCGTGAGCTACGCGCATGACACCACCGGCGTGACCGTCACGCTGGGGGCGTCCGGCGAACTCAACGCCAATGGCGGCGCGGTCAGCGGCGGCGACGCGCAAGGCGATACCGGCGGCGGCTTCCAGAACATCATCGGCGGCACCAATGCCGACACGCTCAACGGCAATGCCGGCGACAACATCATCGAGGGCGGCGCCGGCGCCGACGTCATGGACGGCAAGGGCGGCAGCAACACGCTCAGCTATGCCCACAGCAGCCTCGGCGTTATCGTCACGCTCGGCGCCGGCGGCACGATCGCCGCGGCATCCGGCGGCGACGCCGCCGGGGACACCGGCAGCAATTTCCAAAACCTCCTCGGCAGCGCGAGTTTCGACCAGCTGACCGGCAACGATGGCGCCAACTCGATTTCCGGCGGCGATGGCTCCGACACGCTTAATGGCGGCAAGGGCAACGACACGATCGACGGCGGCAACAGCGGCGATCTTATCAATGGCGGCGCCGGCGCGGACATCCTGATCGGCGGCGCCGGGAGCGATATCTTGCTGTTTAACACCAGCTCGGCCGGGGTCACGGTGACGCTGGGCAAGGGCGGCGCGCTGTCGACCGGCGTCGGCGGCGACGCCGAGGGCGACAAGATTAGCGGCTTCGAAAACATCAACGGCAGCCTGCACGACGACGTGCTCACCGGCAACGAGCTCGCCAATCAGCTTTCCGGCGACTCCGGCAATGACGTGCTGACCGGCGGCGAAGGCTCGGATACGCTTCGCGGCAATGACGGCGACGACATTCTGGAGGGCGGCGCCGGCGCGGATATCCTGTTAGGCGATTACGTCGGGGTGTCAGTCACCGGCAGCGACACCGCGAGCTATGCCAGCTCGGCCAAGGGCGTGACCGTCGATCTGAATTTGCAGAGCCCCGACCAGACCGTTGCGCAGGCGGTGCAGGACAGTGACGCCAGCGGCGATTTCCTGGCCCTGATCGACAACCTCCGCGGCTCCGCCCATGCCGACATGCTCACCGGCGACGGCTTCGACAACATCATCGAGGGCGGCGCCGGCGCCGATACCTTGAAGGCCGGCGGCGGCAACGACACCGTCAGCTACGAGCACTCGAGCGCGGGCGTAACCGTCGACCTCACTCTCGAAGGCCACGGCTTTCTGATACCGGCGCTGCCGCAAGTCAGCGGCGGCGACGCCGCGGGCGACATCCTGTTCGACTTCGAGAACATCGTCGGTTCGGCCAAAGTCGACAAGCTCACCGGCGATGCCCACGACAACGTCATCGACGGCGGCGCCGGCGCCAGCAAGGACACCCTGATCGGCAATGCCGGCGACGACGTCCTGGAAGGCGGCGGCGGCGCCGACGTTCTGCACGGCGGGGCCGATACCGATACGGTGAGTTACGCGCGATCGGCGGCGGCCGTCACCGTCACCCTCGGCGCCAACGGCGAGCTCAACAGCAACGGCGGCTCGGTATCGGGCGGCGATGCCGCGGGCGACACCGGCGACGGTTTCGAGAACATCCGCGGCGGCACGGCCGGCGACATCCTCACCGGCAATGCCGGCAATAACATCATCGAAGGCGGCGCCGGCGACGACATCATGGACGGTCTCGGCGGCTTCAATATCCTGAGCTACGAGCATGCCATCAATGCCGTCGATGTCGTGCTCGACGATAGCGGCACGCCGCTCATCAATTCCACCGGCGGCCAGGGTGGCGATCAAGCCTTCAATTTCCAGGGTCTGATCGGCGGCAGCGGCAGCGATCAGCTCATCGGCGACAGCCAAACCAATGTCCTTATCGGCAACGACGGCGACGATATTCTCAATCCAGGGTTTGGCGCGGGCACGAGCGATACGCTGGTCGGCGGAGACGGCATCGACACTGCCGACTATTCGGATGCCACCGCCGCCGTGACCTTCGATCTCGGCGCCGGCAGCGCGGTGACCGGCACGCAGAACGACTCGCTCGACTCGATCGAGACCGTCATCGGCGGCTCGCACGGCGACACGTTCGACGCCACCGGCTTTACCGGCAGCGCCTCGCTCGGCGACGAAGCGGGCCTCGTCAATACCTTTGCGCCCGGGGAAGGCAACGACACCATCACCGGCAGCGGCCACACCACGTTGTCCTACTTCGCCATCGGCCAGACCGACGGCGTTACCGTCGACTTGCAGGGCGGCACCGCGACCGGAACCGATATCGGCAATGACACCATCACCGGCGGCGTCGATACCGTTGTCGGCACGCAGTTCTCCGACCAATTCACCGGCAGCGACAGCGCCGCGACCGAGTATTTCGACGGCCGTGGCGGCTCCGATACAACCCACGGCCTGGGCGGCTTCGACGTGGTGATTTTCGATCGCAGCGGCCCGGCGGTGACAATCGATCTCGCCGCCGGCTCCTATGTCGCCGATGCCGCCGGCAATTTCTTCGAAATCGAGGGTGTCCGCGGCACCGACGGCGACGATGTCTTCGTTGCCACAGGGTTCGACAAGAACAGCACCAACAAGGGCAGCACGGACATACCGTTCAATTCGAACGGCACGCTCAACGAGTTCGAGGGGCTGGGCGGCAGCGACACCATCACCGGCAACGGCGATACCCGCGTCGCCTTCTACCACGCAAACAGCGGCGTCGACGTCGACCTCAGCAATGGCACAGTCGGCGGCGGCGCCAGCGCCACCATCACCGGCGGCGTCAATCGCGTTGCCGGCTCCACCTTCGACGACTTCCTCACCGGCAACGGCAGCAACGATTTCCTCGACGGCTGGCTCGGCAACGACGAGATGCTCGGCGGCTCCGGCAGCGACATCTTCATCTACTCGATCGGGAACTCGGGGCAGCACCAGGGTGGCGGCAACGACGGCATTGATTCGTATGAGGCCGGCATCGACCACGTCGACCTGCGCGGCGTCGCCACCGTCCACAACTACAACGATCTGGCCATCACGGAGGCCGGCGGCAACAGCACGATCACCTTCAGCCAGGGTAATACGTTGACGTTTTTTGCCGTCAGCAAGGCCACGCTGGACGCCCACCAGGGGGATTTCCTGTTCGCCTGAGGCGGCGCAGCACGCGCCGCCTCGATCCAGGCCGACGGGCTGCAACCTGCGCCTTGTCGCCGCCGGGCGACGCTGATACCTGTCGCGCCAGGCCGGGTTAGCTCAGGGGTAGAGCAGCGGTTTTGTAAACCGTTGGTCGGGAGTTCAAATCTCTCACCCGGCACCATCTGGTCGAAGGCGGCTTGCCGGCCGGGCCGCTGCCTCTGCGGCGGCGGGCCGCCGAACCCGCATGATATAAAACAATCCGCCGCCCTCGCCGTCCGCTAGGCTGACGTCATGATCGCATTGCTCGCCGACATCCACGCCAATCGCGAGGCGCTGACCGCGTGCCTCGCCGACGCCGAGCGCCGCAAGGCCGACCGCTATGTCTTCCTCGGCGATCTGGTCGGCTACGGCGCCGACCCCGGCTGGGTGGTCGACCGCGTCATGGACTACGCGGCGCGCGGCGCGGTGGCGGTGCTCGGCAATCATGACGCCGCGGCGGCCGGCGCCGCGGTGTCGATGAACGAGACCGCGCAGCAGGCCATCGCATGGACGCGCCGCCAGCTGAGCGAGACGCAGCGCGGCTTCCTCAACAGCCTGCCGCTGACGGCGGCCGATCGCGCCCGGCTCTATGTCCACGCCAGCGCCAACGAGCCCGATCAGTGGCACTACGTGCTCGACGGCGCCGGCGCCCGCGACAGCATCGGCGCGACGCCCGCGCATCAGACCTTCTGCGGCCACGTTCACGTGCCGGCGCTCTATCACGTCTCGCTCACCGGCAAGCTGATCGAGTTCACGCCGACCGCCGGCACGTCCATCCCGCTGCTGCAGGGCCGCCGCTGGCTCGCCGTGCTCGGCGCGGTCGGCCAGCCGCGCGACCACAATCCGGCCGCCTGCTACGCGCTGCTCGACGACAGCAAGAACGAGATCGTCTATCTGCGCGTGCCTTACGACACCGCGTTGGTGGCGCGGAAGATCCGCGATGCCGGCCTGCCGGGCGTGCTGGCCGCGCGCATCGAGCAGGGCTTTTGAGATGACGCGCGCTTTTGCGCCAGGCGACGTGATCGGCGGCTTCACGCTCACCGAGAAATTCCATCACGGCAGCCTCGGCACGCTGTGGAAGGTGTCGCGCCCCGACATCGCTCAGCCGCTGGTCATGAAGCTGCCGTTTCTCCTGCCCGGCGAGGATCCGCTGTCGATCGTCAGCTACGAAACCGAGCAGATGATCCTGCCGCGTCTGAGCGGCCGCCATGTGCCGTCCTTCGTCGCCGCCGGCGATTTCGACAACCCCTATCTCGTGATGGAATTGGTGGCCGGGCGCTCGCTTGCCGAGCGGCTGCCCGAGCTGCCTTTGCCGCCCGAGACGGTCGCCGATATCGGCGCGCGCATCGCCGACGCGCTGGAGGCGCTGCACCAGCAGCGCGTCATTCATCTCGACCTCAAGCCGAGCAATATCTTGATCCGGGACAGCGGCGAAGCCGTGCTGCTCGATTTCGGTCTCGCCCGCCATCTCGACCTGCCCGACTTGCCGGCGGAAGAAATCGACGGGCCGATCGGCACCGGCGCCTATATCGCGCCCGAGCAGGTGCTGGGCCGCCGCGACGACTCGCGCAGCGACTTGTTCGCGCTCGGTGTGCTGCTTTATTTCTTCGCCACCGGCGAGCGCCCATTCGGCGAACCGAGCACGGCGCCGCAATGGCGCAAACGCCTGGTCGCCGCGCCTTCGCCGCCGCGGCTGTTGCGCCCCGAATTGCCGCCCTGGCTGCAGGAGATCATCCTGCACTGCCTCGAGGTCGATCCGCGCGACCGCTATCAAAGCGCCTCCCACCTCGCCTTCGACCTGCGCCATCCCGAATTGGTGCAGCTCACCGCGCGGGCCGCGCGGCTCGGCCGCGGCGGCGCGCTCGCCGCGATCAAACGCTGGGTCCGGCAGGCCCGGGCACGGGCCGCGCTCATTCCCGAGCCGCGCGCAGCCAAAGAGGCGGGCTCCATCATCATGGCCGCGGTCGATCTGGCCGAGGGCTACGAATTGCTCGCCGGCGCCCTGGCCCACGCCGTCGAACAGCTTGCCGCCGGCGAGCCCACGGCGCGCATCGCCTGCGTCAACGTGCTCAAGCTCGCGCGCCTGATGCCGGATCAGACCGAGGACGCCGAGGGCCGCAATCTGCACCTCGCGCGGCTGGCCGAGCTCAAGCATTGGGGGGCGCCGCTCGCCCGGCTGCCGAACCGGATCACCTATCATGTCATCGAGGCCATCGACCCGGCCACGGCGATCATCGACTTCGGCCGCCGCAACAATGTGCGCCACATCGTCATGGGAGCGCGCGCCTCGTCCGGATTGCGCCGCTATCTCGGCAGCGTCTCGGCCAAGGTCGTGGCCGAGGCGGCCTGTTCGGTGACCGTCGTCAGGATTTAGCGGGCTGGCGGGAGCGGGACCGGCGCGGCGGGGGGCGCTCGACGCCGGCCGGAGCCGTATACATGGGGTTCCGGGCGCAATAGCCGCCGGTGCCGCGCGCCGTCGCCATGCACTGCTCATAGGTCGTGAAGCCGCAATTGCTGCCGGCCCCGTCAGCAAATTCGGCGCACCACGGGTATTCGATCGCCGCCGCGGGTCCGGCCGCCGCCGCCGCGGCGACGGCCGCCAGAAGAAACAGCAATGGCCGCATAATTCACCCACCGTAAAATCGGGACTTTTGGCGTCCCTGGGACCTTGTGACGCAGTCGCCGACTGTGCCAGACTATGGGCGCTTTGTGACTACTCCCGGAGATCAAGCATGCCGCAGGGCACCGTTAAGTGGTTCAACCCGACCAAGGGGTACGGCTTCATCCAACCGCAGGAAGGCGGCAAGGATGTCTTCGTGCACATCTCGGCGGTTGAACGTGCCGGCCTCACTACGTTGAACGAAGGTCAAGTCGTTCAGTACGAGCTCGTCGAGAATCGCGGAAAGACGTCCGCAGAGAACCTCAAGGTCAAGTGACCGCGGCGCCCGCGCTTACTTCCTTTCGGCCTCTTTATCCGACGCCCGGCCGCCGAGCTGAAACAGCCCGGCGGGCGGTTCGCGTCGGCGTTCAGCGCGTCAGCTTTTCCAGCTCCGGGAACGGCTCGTAGCTGACGTCCTTGCAGAACTGCTGCGTCTCCTTGCCGTCGACGAAGCGATCGAGCTTGCCGGAGACGTAGATGGCGGCGCCGTCCTTGACGCCGGCGTATTTGCCACCGCCTTTGCGGGCATTGTAGCGCACGCAGGCGACGTAACGGTCGCCGGGCCCAGCCCGCTTCAGCACAGGCGGCGAGACGCCGGCCTCGCGGATATGGGTGGGATCGTTGAGATAGGTGCGCAGGAACGCGAGCAGGTCCTGCTTGTAGTTCTGCGGCATGATGTTCTGCGCGTTCCAGCGCGCTTCGAGCTCGGCCGAACTCGGCTCCAGGCTGGTGGAGCATGCGCCGAGCAGAAGCGCGGCGGACAAGACCAGCCATCGCATCGTCCGTCTCCGCACTGCCATGTCGCCGCCCCTTTCCCGCATCATACCGGCCGATGCCGCCGGCCGTGAATAGCAGGGGTCGCGCGGTGTTGCACAGAGAGGGCCGGGTGGCGAACAATCCGCGCGGGGGAAAAGCCATGGCAGACTTCACGCGCCGCTCGTTTCTTGCCGCCGCTGCGCTGTCGAGCGCCGCATTGACGCGCCCGGCGACGGCGGCCGCGCCCAAAGCCGCCCTGCAAGGGCCGGGCGTCTATCGCTACAGGCTCGGCGACTACCAGCTGACCGCGCTCTATGACGGCACCTGGTACGTGCCGATCGACGACAAATTCGTGCACAATGCCTCCGGCGCGGAGGTCAACGAGGCGCTCGCCGCCGCTTTTCTGCCGCCGAGCATCTTGCCGGTGTCGTTCACCGCGCTGCTGGTCAATACCGGCGCCAAACTGGTGCTGATCGATACCGGCACCGCAGGCCAGATCACCGATACCGCCGGCGTCATGCTCGACAACCTCAAAATCGCCGGCATCACGCCCGCCGCCATCGACACCATTTTGATTTCGCATTTTCATCCCGACCACATCGACGGCATCAGGACCAAGGACGGCGATAAGGTCTTCAGCAAAGCCGAGATCCTGGTGCCCGAGCCGGAATGGGCGTTCTGGATGGACGACGCCAATATGGGCCGCTTTTCCGGCAACCCGGTCGTGCACAAGTACTTCCTCAACGCACGGCGCATCTTCAGCGACATCGCCGGCGAGGTGCACCGCTTCAAGCCGGGCGGCGAGGTCGCGCCCGGCATCACCTCGATCCCCGCCTTCGGCCACACGCCGGGCCACACCGCCTTTGCCGTGCATTCCGGCAGCCAGTCGCTGCTGGTGATGAGCGATACGGCGCGCGAGCCGTGGCTGTTCGTGCGCCACCCGGCCTGGCAGCCGAGCTACGACATGGACGGAGCGCTGGCGGCGAAGACCCGCACCGAGATGCTCGATCGCGCGGCCGCCGACCACATGCTGGTCGAGGCCTATCACTTCCCCTTCCCGGCCTGCGGCCACATCGTCAAGGACGGCGCCGGCTACGATCTCGCGCCGACGATGTGGGCGCCGCTCTAGCGCGGGGCTCAGGGCGCCGGATCGAGCCGGATGCCGGCGATGCCGGCCGCGACATTGGCGCCCTCCTGGGCGCTGACCGAGACCGGCTGCAGCATCAGCGAATTATTGAAGCCGCCGACCAGCACGTTGGCGCCGAGCCCGGCGGCGACCGTGACCTCCGCGCTGGCGCCGGCATAGCCGCCGGCGAGCGCGCCGCGGCCGGTCTGATTGACCGGCGCCCAGACCGCCCAGCCAATCGTCTGCGCATTGGTAACGCCGATGTCGACGCCGACGCGGGTGATCTGCCCGCTGTAGCGCTCGCTCCAGCCGTCGATCGACTGATAGGTGCAGCTCATGCTCTTTTGCGAGCCGACGATCAGCCCGACGCCGGGCGCCACGTTGCAGGTCAGCGCGCCGACACGGACGCGCGAGGACTGCGCCTGCGCCGCCGTCACGGTCAACGCCAGCGCGAGAGCCGCCAGGGTGAAAGCACGTTTTGTCATCTGAGCCCTTCCTTCCTGAACTACATCTTGGACAGCGCCGCGACGTCGACCGCGTTGGCATAGGCGAGCTTCGACGCGGCGTCGGCCGAGCCCTGCACGTGGACGACGAACTTGTTGGCGACGACGACGATGACGTCGCCGTCGTTGTTCTGGATCGCGCGCAGCCCGCCGACCTTGACCAGCTTGCCCATGGCGCCGGCGAGCGCCGGGTTGTTCAACAGCGTGGCGAACTGCATCAGCATAGCGGAGTCGCCGGTGATCGAGATCTCGACGCGGTCGCCTTTGGCATTGGAGTAGCTGCGGCTCGCCGTCGAGACGCCGCCGAACATCGCGGCGCCGATCGCCTGCGTTTCGGCCTTCTCCGCGGTCCAGCCCGGCAGCGGCTTCGGCAGCAGCGTGGCGAAGCCTTCGGCGTTCTTCTGCCCGATCAGCTGGGAGGCGGTGTCGAGCTGCTGCTTGGCGCCCGCCATGTCGCCGGCCTGGTAGGCTTTGCGGGCCTGCTCGATGGCGTCGAGGATGTCGTCGGCGGCGAGCGCGGGAACGGCGGCAAGGACCACCAGTGCCGCAATCACGGTGCGCATGACAGGCATATCGACCCCCCTGCGAATCAAAATTCGCAGGAGATTATCGCATCCGCAAGACCCTTGCGTCCGGCTCCCTAATTGGTGACGCGAACGCCGGCGAACACGCCAAGTCCGGGGCGCTCGAAGCCGAACGGGTTCTGATACTGATAGTTGAACAGGTTGTCGGCGTGGGCGAACAAGGTGACGCGCTCGTTGACGTTGTAATTCGCGGCAAGATTGACGGTGGTATAGGGCTTGGCGTCGAGCCGCGGAATAAACACCGCGGTGTCGCGGTTGACGTCGACCCACGAGCTGACGCGCAGCACCGTGCCGGACAGCGTCAGGCCCTCAAGCGGTGTCCAGATCGTGGTGAGGCTCGACTTGTGCGCCGGACGGCGCAGCAGCCCGAGATCGGTCGAAAGGTCGCGCGTCGCGGTGTAGGTGTAGTCGGCGCGGACGCTCACTTCGGCGCTGAGCCTTGCGCTGGCGAAGGCCTCGTAGCCGTGCGTCTCCGCCTGCCCGATGTTCATATAGGAAAACGTGAAGGTCGACGGGTTGAACTGCGTCGTGATCAGATCGGTGATGCGGTTGCGATAATAGGTGACGCCGAAGCGCAGCTTGTTGTCGAACAGCGGCTGCTCGAAGCCGTAGTCGTAGCCGCGGCTGATCTCCGGTTTGAGCGCCGGATTGGCGACCTGACCGATGGCCGGATTGTTGACGAACAGTTCGGTCAAGGTCGGCGCCTTGAAGCCGGTGCCGTAGCTGGCTTTCAGCTTGGTGTCGGTCACCGGCACGATAAAGGCCGGCGCAACGCGCCAGGTGCGGTGCGGACCGAAACTTTCGTCGTCGTCGTAACGCACGTTCGAGACGACGAAGACGCGCTCGTAGAACTCCGATTGCAGCTCGACCCAGCCGGCTTTGTCGGCCTTGTGCTCCGTGGTCAGGAACGGCGTGCCGATGGCGGTCAGCGTCGAATCGGTGCGCAGCTTCTGGTTCTCCTTCTCGAGGCCGAGCACCAGGGTCTCCCCCGGCAGCACCTTGAGCTCGCCGCGCCAGTCGTATTTGGTCTTTTCGCCGATGTTCTTGGTCGGCGCCGCCACCGATCCGAACGGCGTGAAGCTGTCCGGATTGGGATCCATGTTCCAGTTCCACTGGTTGGTATAGCTGGTGCCCAAGACGTTCCTGAATTTGCCGTCGAACAGGGTCCAGACCGCTTCGCCGCGCACGAACGAATTGTGGTTGACCTGGGTATCCCGCATCGCTTCGGGAATGGCCGGGAAAGCCACGAAGTTGTCGCCGGTGAACAGCTTGTGCGCGTCGGTGTAGCGGCCGACGACATTGAGCGCCAGATTGTCGGTGACGTCGGCGCCAAGCCGCGCCGAATACGTGCGGTTATCGTAGCTGTCGGGATTGCGCTTCTCGCCCGGCGCCAGAAGCTGCGGCGGCGTCACCCAATTGGCGGTCGAACGGAAGTGCAGCACGTTGAAGGCGTAATTGAAGCCGCCTTGCGAGCCGCTCAAGCCCGCCGTCTGGTTGAAGGTGCCGAACGAGCCGCCTTCCAGGCTCGCCGTGACTTTCGGCGGCCCCTCGCCTTTCTTGGTGGTGATCGAGATCACGCCGCCGATGGCATCCGAGCCGTAAAGCCCGCTCTGCGGCCCGCGCAAAACCTCGATGCGCTCGACGTCGCCGGTCAAGAGATGGGCGAAGTCGAAGGCGCCGTTCGGCGTCACCGGATCGCTGACGTCGACGCCGTCGATCAGAACCTTGACGTGGTTGGAATTGGTGCCGCGCATGAAGACCGCGGTCTGCCCGCCCGGTCCGCCGGTCTGCACCACATTGAGGCCGGGCACGGTGCGCAGCGCGTCCGGCACGGTGCTGATGTGATCGCGCTCGAGATCGCGGCCGGTGATCACGGTGACGCTGCTCGCGACCTGATCGGCCGATGTCGGGATCGTGGTCGGGCTGACGACGATCTGCGGCAGCGTGATTTCTTTGTCTTGCGCGGCGGCGGCTTGCGCCAGCATGCAGGTCAGCGCCAGCGCGCCGACGGCGGGTAACTTCGTTCCCATGACACACGTTCCTTCGTTTGCATCCGCGTTGGGCGGATGCATCGGGTGAGACCAAGCCCGATGCGAAGGACGCGCTGCGCCGCGCTGATCGCGCCGCTTTGCGTGGATGTCGTGGGAGTACCGAACTCACACGGCCTTCGCACCGACGTTGACGTCACCGCTGCGAAAGACCGCTCCGTATGGACTCCCCGTCCACCGGTTGGGTGACCGCGCTGGCAGGTCTCCTGGCTCGCGGGTCGTTGCTCAGGTGCGTCCGGCCTTCCCGGTTGCCCAGTGGCCTTATATGACGCGAGCTCGCCGCTCACAGTTGCGGGGGCAGCCGCGGATTGCTGCAAAATCGCGCAGTTTCCGCGTTCCCTCTTTCGTCCCCGGGTTTTTGGCCCGGGAAACCAGCACGTTGAAATGTTCCCCCTGCCCGCAGGCCGAGTCAAGCGCCGCCGCGCCAGGGCGCCGGTAACGGCCTCCGGCCCTGTGCAAATTTATTGACCGCGGCGGATTACAGGCCGCTCACGAATTGTTTTTTCCGTAGCGCGGCGATTCGGCGTAACCTCACGCCATTGCCGCTCTTTCAGGAAAGGCTTTGCAATGAAGAGCACCCTCCGACGCCTCGGTATTTTCGCCGCCGCCGCCCTGCTGGCGACCGCGGTCGGCATGAAGCCGCTGCACGTCTACGCCATGGGCACCGACAACCCGCCGGCCCCCTCGGACGACGGCAGCAAGAAGAAAAAGAAGAAGAACAACAGCAGCGCCATCGAGCAGCAGCAAAAGCAGGAAGCCGACGCCAAATTCCTGCGCGACTACCGCGCCGCGCGCGACATGATCCTGGCCGGCAATTATCAGGGCGGCATCGCCGCCATGCACGCGCTCGGCCACGACGAGCATCCCGACGTCGCCAATTACATCGGCTATGCCTACCGCAAGCTCGGCGACTACAAGGACTCGCAAGTTTGGTACGAGGCCGCGCTCAAGGCCGATCCTAACCACGTGCGCACCTGGTCGTATTACGGCATGTGGCAGATGGAGCAGGGCAACCGGCTGAAGGCGCTCGACGACCTGCAGAAGGTGAAGCTGATCTGCGGCACCGAGACCTGCGAGGAATATCGCCAGCTCAAGGCCGTGATCGACGGCAAGGCGAGCTACTGAGCCGATCGCATCGTTGCGACCAGATCGCCGGGGCCATTCCCCGGCGATTTCATTTACCGGCTTCGCCCTTCGCTTCCTCCACGATCCAGCGGTAATAATCGGCGTCGACGCTTTCCAGCGGCAGCACCATGATCGCCGGCGTGGTGTAGCTGTGCAGCTCCTTGACGGCCTTGCGCACCGCTTCGGCGAGCGACGCCCGCGTCTTGACCAGCATGACGGTTTCTTCGGCGCGCTCGATCTTGCCCTGCCACCAGTAGTGCGAAATCATCCCCGGCACGATATTGACGCAGGCGGCAAGCCGTTTCTCGACGATTTCGCGCCCGGCCCGTTCCGCCTCGACAATCGAGGGCCAAGTCGTATAGACGAGCACGGCGCGTTCCATCGTTTCCGGTCCTTTCATGAGCAGCCGCGGCGCCAAGCAGATCGCCTTCGTTGCAGCCTCGACGCCCGAGGCGCGCGAGGCCTATGCGCGCCTCGAACAACGCTACGGCAACGCCGATCCCAAGTCGGCCGACGTGATCGTGGCGCTCGGCGGCGACGGATTGATGCTGCAGACCCTGCACAAGTTCATGAATTCCGGCAAGCCGATCTACGGCATGCACCGCGGCACCGTCGGCTTCCTGATGAACGACTTTTCCCTCGACGCCCTGCCCGAGCGCATCGCCGCCGCGCAGATGACGGTGATCCATCCGCTGGTGATGCGCGCCCGCGACGCCGCCGGCCGCGTCCACGAGCACCGCGCCATCAACGAAGTCTCGATGTTCCGCCAGAGCGCGCAGGCCGCGCACTTGCGCATCCTAATCGACGGCAAGGAGCGGCTCGCCGAACTGGTCGCCGACGGCGTGCTGGTGGCAACGCCCGCGGGCTCCACCGCCTATAATCTCTCGGTGCAGGGGCCGATCATCCCGATCAACGCGCCGATGCTGGCGCTGACGCCGATCAGCCCGTTCCGGCCGCGGCGCTGGCGCGGCGCGCTGTTGCCCGACAAGGCCAAGGTGACGATCGAGGTGCTGGAGGCGGACAAGCGGCCGGTGGCGGCGGTGGCCGATCACGACGAGGTGCGCTCGGTGCGCAGCGTCGACATCGCCATGGACCACGGCTGCGCCATCAACCTGTTGTTCGACCCCGGCCACAATCTCGACGAGCGCATCCTGCGCGAACAGTTCGGGTTTTAGGCCTTGTTGACAGGGCCCCTGCCCGGCTGGGCATGGCGGCCGGCACAATGCTAGGATTTGCCTGCTGGAGGGGACCGATGAGCCGTCGGCTGCTGACCGCCATAAGCCTTGTGCTTGCCTTGGGCCTGTCCGGCTGCGGCGTCGGCCCGGGCGTCACCGGCAACTCGACCGGCGGCATCATCCCCTGGACTCCGGTCAACCAGGCCAATGCGCGCGCCTACGCCGACCAGCATTGCGCCGCCTATGACAAGGTTGCCGTGCACGTGGTGTCCTACGCCGAGCCCGGCCAATACATCAGTTTCGACTGCCAGTTCACGAGCTTCGGCTATCGCGGCCGCTGAGGCGGGGCCGCGGGCGCATATCCTAAACCATTCCTTAACGGCCCCTCGCTAGCTTTGGAACCCGACGGTAACGGGCTGATCGCGCCCGGCATCCGGGGCAGCATGGTCCGCATCGATTTCAATCGCCTGCGTTTTCTCGTCATCGACGACAACGCCCACATGCGCAGAATTCTGCGCACGCTGCTGCACGGCTTCGGCGCGCGCGAAGTCTACGAGGCCGAAGACGGCGCGGCGGGCCTGGAGGCCTTCACCCATTACGTGCCCGACATCGTCATCACCGACTGGGCGATGCCGATCTTCGACGGCCTCGAGCTCACGCAGATGATTCGCCAGCCGGGGGCCAATTCGAACCCCTATGTCGCCATCATCATGCTCACCGGCCATTCCGAGAAGAAGCGCGTGACATCGGCGCGCGACGCCGGCGTCACCGAATTTCTGGCCAAGCCGATCTCGGCCAAGGGCCTTTACCAGCGCATCATCAACGTCGTCGCCAATCCGCGGCCCTTCATCAAGACCAAGACCTATTTCGGTCCCGACCGGCGCCGCAACGTCAATCCGAACTATGTCGGCCCCGAACGCCGCAAGGGCGGCAAGGCCGACGTCATCCGCCAAGCGCCGCTGCTCGACAAAGTGCGCGCCCCAAGCTGACAGAGGAACGCTTCCCCATGGCTCCCCGCAAGGACACCGCGGCCGTCACCACCTACGGCGACCACGAGGTCATCACGCCGGAAAACAAGCTGCGCAAGGCGGTGTCCGACCGGCCGATGTTCCCGGGCGAAGAGGACCCGGTCGAGCGCGCCGAAAAGGCGCTGGCCGAGTTGTCGACCGAGTTCGCCTCCTGGATGGACGCCGAATGCGAGCGCCTCGACAAGGCGCGCCGCGCCGTCGAGCAGAACCGCTTCACCAAGACCACCAAGGAAGCGCTGTTCCACGCCGCCCACGACATCAAGGGCGAGGCGGCGACGTTCGGCTATCCGGCGATGGCCTCGGCCGCCGACAGCCTGTGCCGGCTGATCGAGCACACCCCCGACTCCAACCGCATTCCGCTGAAGCTCGTGAACCAGCACGTCGACGCCATCCGCGCCATCTACCGCGAATACGCACGCTCCGACGCCAAGGACCTCGCCGCCTCCCTGACCAAGCGGCTGCGCGAAGTCACCGACGAATTCCTGGTGCACGAGAACAAGGACCGGCCCGAGGTGATCGAACAGATCCTCGGCACGCCCTCGCCCTCGATCGTCCCGGAATAATCGCCTAGGCGACCAGCCGCGTTTCGAGCTGCGGCAAGGCCGGCGGCATCGCATCGCTGGCCACCAGATCCTCGCAGAACATGCGCGCTTCCTCGCGCGCGGCCTCGACCGCGAAGCGCCGCAGCAGCGCCATCAGCGACATATCCGCCCCGCCCTCGGCGGCGCAGGCTTCGAGCACGCGCTCGACCATGCGCCGCTTGAGCCGGGCCGCCCCGCCCTGCTCGCCCAGCAACACACCCTCGCGCATGGCGGCCAGCGCCTCGCGGAACGCCGGGTAGGCGATGTCGGGCAGCCCGGCCTTGCGATAGAGGGCGCGAAAGCCGGAGATGTTGCGGTCATGGATGTAGCTCGCGGCGCGCTCGAGCGGCACGCCGGACAGCTCGGCCAGCGCCTCCTCGAACAGCACGATATTGCCGGACAAAAGCGCGCGCAGGATCATGCCGGCGGTCAATTGTCCGGACGAGCGCAAATGCTGCACCAGTTCGCCGATCTCCTCGTAGGGGGTGTCGGCGGCGAGCGCGACGGTCGCCTTCTCGCAGGCCTCTCTGGCCGCGTACTCGGCATGCTCCGGCCCCAGCCATTGCCGCGCGGCGACGAAACCGGCGAGCGTCTGCGACAGCTTGGCGAGCAGCGCCTGGCGTGTCGCCATCGGCAGGTCGGCGCGGGCGAGCAGGTTCTCGCGGATCGGCGCCAGATGGCCGAAACGCTCGACCAGGCGGTCGACCGAGAACCAGGCGATATCGGCGTCGGGATTTTCCAGCAGCGCCAGACAGGCCTGCGCCGAGGCGACCTCGGCAATGGCCGCGGCGAGCGAGCGCGGCAGCATGGCGCGCGTGGCGATGGCGACCTGGCATTCGGGATGCGCGGTGGCGATCAGATCGACGAGATCGTCCTCGCTCAGCAGCGGCGAGCGCGCCAGCACGGGAATGGCGATGTCGGGCTGGTCGGCGGCGAGCGCGTGGACCACGACGCGCGGCGCCTTTTGCGCTGACGCGAACACCTCGGCAAGCGCTCGGCGCACCAGCGGCGAGGGATCGTCGAGCAGCATGATCATCGCGCCTTCGGCGGCGGCGAGATCATCGGGTGACAGATCGGAATGGAGATAGGCGCGCGCCAGCGCCGAGGTCGCTTCGGCCCTTTCGCCGGGCGGAGCGTGACGCACCCACTGCAGGAACTGACGAACAATCATGACCGGACCGACGCTACGACTGCACCATCAACTCGACGGCAGCGGTAGGCTACCCGGCGAGGCTTAACAAAGCGTTCACCATAGAAATTGAGCGAGTGTTAACGGCGTTTGCGCGCTCAGACCTTGCCGCCCAAGGACTTGCGCAGCGGCGGGCCGTTGTCGCGGAAGAGGTCGAGCAGCTTCGAGGGCTCCTCGCCCGGCGTCTGGGCCTTGGCCTGGCCCCACAGCGTATTCACGGCGGGCGACACGCCGCCCGCCGGACGGTCGGTGAACATGGCCTGGAACAGCGGCTGCTCGCCGGGGACAGGCTTGGCGGGGCGCGCCTGCGCGTAAGCATGGGTCATGCCGGCGGTATCGATGCCCGGAGGGGCGGCCACCGGCGCCGCCGCTGCGGCGCCGCCGGCCGGCGTAAAGGCGAGCGCGCGGGCGACGTCATAGCGCCCGGTGAGCTTGCTGTAGACCGCCGCGGCGCCGAGCGGGCGGCCGGCGCGGTCGTGGAAGATGCTCGGGTTGGCGGAAGCGGCCTGCGGAAACATCGCCGCGGCGTTGGCGTTGGGCTGACTGGCGGCGGCGCCGATCAGCTTGGCCGCGCCGTCGGGGCCGAGGAAATGCGCGATGTAGAGCTCGCCTTCCGACGGCGCGCGGCCGATCGCGGCGTTGAGCCTGGCCTCATTGCTGCGCGTGAACATGCCGGCCATGGCCGCGCTCACCGCGGGGTCGCCGCGCAGCTTCATGATGGCGGCGCGAGCCTGCGGATCGGGCACGGCGTATTGTCCGTCCGGCGTCTGCACGATGGCCGCGGCATAGCGCGCAAAGCCGAGCGCGGGTCCGGCGTTTTTCATGGTGGCGAGCCAGGTCTGGTCGATGAACTGGTAGAGGCCCTTGGCCGAAGAGGTCGTTGCCTGCGCCGCCGGATTGAGGTTGGATTCGATCTGCGCGGTGGTGAGCAGATATTCGAAGCTGGCGCCGGTCGAGCGCGCGGCGTCGCGGATGGCGCCCGCAACCGGGGACCCCGCGCCGCCGTTGATGGAAAAGATCGCCATGGTCTCGAAGGCTTCCGCGCGCGCCTCTTGGACCATGGGTCGGTTATGGTAAATGGGTGGTTAACGACGGAGGACGGCAATGACGGACACGATCCAGCGGCACAAGCGCGGCGGGCTTTATTTCGAGGATTTCGAGGTGGGGCGGACCTACCAGCACCGCTACACGCGCACGGTGACGCAGATGGACAACATGCTGTTCTCCAACATGACGCTCAATCCGCAACCGCTGCACATCGACCGCCACTTCTGCGAGCAGGAAACCGAATGGGGCCAGCCGCTGATGAATTCGCTGTTCACGCTGGGGCTGATGATCGGCATCCAGGTCTCCGACATGACAGTCGGCACCACAATCGCCAATCTCGGCATGACCGACGTCAAGTTCCCGGCGCCGCTGTTCGAGGGCGACACCGTGCATTGCGAAACCACCGTGGTGTCAAAGCGCGAGTCGAAATCGCGCAAAGGGGCCGGCATCGTCGAATTCCACCACAAGGCCTTCAAGCAGGACGGCACGCTGGTCGCCGAATGCCACCGCAACGCCTTCATCGTGATGCGGCCCAAGTAATGCGGTCATTGCTCTTCGTCCCCGCCGACGGCGGGTCCAAGCTCGACAAGGCTTTTGCCAGCGGCGCCGATGGCGTCATCATCGATCTCGAGGACTCCATTGCGCCCGAACGCAAGGAGGCGGCACGCAAACTGGCCTTCGACTTCCTGAAAAGCGCCAAGGGCAAGAAGGGCCCGCGGCTTCTTGTGCGCATCAACGGCCTCGACACCGGCATGACCGACGCCGATCTCGACGCCATCGTGCCCGGCGCGCCGGACGCGATTCTGTTTCCCAAGGCGGAAGGCGGCGCAACCGTCAGCCATCTCGATGCCAAGCTGACCGCGCGCGAAGCCATTGCCGGACTGCCGGAGGGCTCGATCAAGATCCTGGCACAGACGGTGGAATCGGCGGCCGGCCTGTTCACCGCCGGCACCTACAAGAATTGCAGCCCGCGGCTGATCGGCATGACCTGGGGACCGGAGGACTTGTCGGCCGAGCTCGGCGCCGAGGCCAACCGCGAAGCGGACGGCAGCCTCACCGAGCCCTACCGCATTGCCCGCGCCATGTGCCTTTACGGCGCGGCGGCGGCGAAGGTGCCGGCGATCGAAACCATCCATGTCGACTTCCGCAACCCGGATGTGCTGCGCAAGGACACCGAAATGGCGCGCCGCGACGGCTTCACCGGGCGCCTGGCAATCCATCCGGCGCAGGTCCCGGTGATCAATGCGGTGTTCACGCCCACGCAAGAGCAGATCGACAAGGCCAGAGCGATCGTCGCCGCCTTTGCCGCCAAGCCCGGCGCCGGCACCGTCGGCATCGACGGCAAGATGTACGACCGGCCGCACCTCGCCCGCGCGCAGGCGCTGCTGGACAGCGTAAAAAGCAAAACCTAGCCCCGGACTCCGTTCATTCCCGCTTGCGCTTAACGAAGGCCGACAGCATGCGCCCGGGCTCGTCGGTCTCGAAGGCGCGAGCAAAGGCGTCGATGCCCGCCTCGATCGCTTGATCAGCGGGCAGGTTTTCCCACCGCTGCATCAGCGCCTTTTGCAGGCGCACCGCCTGCGGCCCGGCGGCCAAGAGCGCCGCGATGATTTTTTCCACCTCTGCATCGAGCGCCTCCGGCGCGACAACGCGCTCGACAAGACCCCAGCGCAGCGCGGTGGCGGCGTCGACGATTTCGCCAAGCATCAGCAATTCGCGGGCGCGGCCATAACCGATGAGCCGCGGAATGAGCGCCGCCTCGACCACCGAGGGAATGCCGACCTTGACCTCCGGCATGCCGAATTTGGCGCGCGTTGTGGCGACCCGCAGATCGCACGACACCGCCAGCTCCAAGCCGGCGCCGAGCGCATAGCCGTCGATGCGTGCAATCACCGGCGCCGGCAGGCGGCGCAAGGCATCGCAAGTGCGGTGTACCAAAGCGATGAAGTCGCGCGCCGTGTCGCGGCTGAGCGCCGCCATCTCCGGGATGCTGGCGCCGCCGACGAAGGCCTTGCCGCCGGCACCGGCGAGCACCAGCGCGCGCAAATCCTCGCGCCGGGCAAGCGCGTCGGCCGCGTCGATGACCTCGGTCATCAGGGCGCGGTCGAGCGTGTTGAGCTTTTCGCGATTATCGACGGTCAGATGGGCGATGGTGCCGCCCGCGCGCGCGTCCAGCCGGACATCGACGCGCGCGCCGCTCATGACTTGCCGTAGACCGCCTTCGGATCGAACGCCTTATCGGCGTCGCGGAACTCGAGCTTGATGGCGCCTTTCTGCCCGAGCGGCACCGCGCGATAGAAGCACGAGCGCCGCCCGGTATGACAGGCGCCGGCGCCGCGCTGCTCGACCCTGAGCCAGACCGCGTCCTGGTCGCAGTCGACGCGCAGCTCGACCACGCGCTGGACGTGCCCGGACTCTTCGCCCTTCTTCCAGAGCCTGTTGCGCGAGCGGCTGAAATACCAAGCCTCGCCCGTTGCGATGGTCCTGGCCAGCGCGTCCTTGTTCATGTGCGCGAGCATCAGCACCTCGCCCGATCCCGCATCGGTGACGACGGCGGTGATCAGCCCGTCGGCGCCGAATTGCGGGGCAAAGTCGAGGCCTTCTTCGAGGTCTTTGCTGGAAGACATTCTCCCGCCCTCACCCGTCACCCTGAGGTGCGAGCGCAAAGCGCGAGCCTCGAAGGGTGATCGGCCCCGGTTGGTGCCCGCCATCCTTCGAGGCGCGCCGAACGGCGCGCACCTCAGGATGACGGTGAGAGGCCTTACCGCTGCGCGCCCCGCAGCATGGTCATGAACCGCACCTGCTCGTTCGCATCGTCGCGGAAGGCGCCGGTGAAATGCGTGGTCACCGTGAGCGCGCCCGGCTTCTCGACGCCGCGCAGCGACATGCACATGTGCTCGGCCTCGATCATCACCGCAACGCCCCGCGGCTTCAGAATCTCGTCGATCGCGGTGGCCACCTGGGCCGTCAGGTTTTCCTGGGTCTGCAGCCGCTTGGCGTAGACGTCGACGAGGCGCGCGAGCTTCGACAGCCCCACCACCCGCTCCACCGGCATATAGGCAACATGCGCCTTGCCGAAGAACGGCATCATGTGGTGCTCGCAATGCGAATTGAAGCCGATGTCCTTGACCAGCACAAAATCGTCGTAGCCCGAGGTCTCGCTGAAGGTGCGGTCGAGCACCTCGACCGGGCATTCACGATAGCCCTGGTAGAGCTCCTCATAGGCATCGATGACGCGCTTGGGCGTCTCCAGCACACCCTCGCGCGCCGGATTGTCGCCGGCATAGGCAATGAGGGTGCGCACCGCCTCCTCGGCCTGCTGGCGCGAGGGCCGCGGCGCCACCGGCTGCGGCGCCGCCCGAACGTGGTCGGACAGGCCCTGCTTCGGCCACGGCGCGATATTGGTGGGGGAGTTCTTGGCATCCATGACGAGGTCTCCGTTCGACCGGCGTCTGCCGCCGGGAGTGTCACCGGGTGGCCGCGTCAGCTGACCCGAGGGGTCCTGGACGGCGCATTCCCATTCTATACGGTCCCGCGGGCCCTTCGCACCGCAGGGTCCACCCCTATATATTCGTTTGCGCAAGCGACGCAATCGCCTGCCGCTTATTCGCCAAATAACCCAATGCTGAACGACGTTTACAACGCCAAAATCCTGGAACTGGCCGGCAATATCCCCCGCCTCGGGCGGCTGGCCGCGCCCGACGCCTCGGCCACCGCTCATTCCAAGCTGTGCGGCTCGACCGTGACCGTCGACCTCAAGATGAAGGGCGGCGAAGTCGCCGATTTTGCCCATGACGTGAAGGCCTGTGCGCTCGGCCAGGCCTCGTCCTCGATCATGGCCCGTCACGTCATCGGCTCGAAGCCGGACGAGCTGCGCGCGCTGCGCGACACCGTGCGCAAGATGCTCAAGGAGAATGGGCCGCCCCCGGGCGGCAAATGGGCCGACATCGCCGTGCTCGAGCCGGTGCGCGACTACAAGGCGCGCCACGCCTCCACCCTGCTCACCTTCGATGCCGTGGTCTCCGCCCTCGATCAGATCGAGGGCAAGGGCAAGCAATAGCTACTTTGCCGAAGCCAGCCCGCCGACGCGATGCTCGGACAACGCCGCGCGCTCGCCGAGCGGCTTGCGCTGGCAGCCGGCGGCAAGCTGCGGCAAATTCTGCTGCGCGCCGGTATTGCCGAGACGGATCGCGGTCAGCACGCTGCCGCTCTTGGTCGTCACCATCATCGAGTGGCTGCCGGCGCCGGCGAATGCCGTCACCAGGCCCGCCGGCACTTCGGCCGAGGCATAGGTGACGAGCTCGTCGGGATCGCTGCGACGCTGCGACGACACGATCTTCAGCGTCGCGACCGCAGCGCCGGCCGAAATCGTGATCGTGCCGAGCTGGTCCGGCAACGGCGCATGGCGTCCGCCATGCCGCCGCTCGATATAGCTGACGTCGTAGCTGTCCGGCGAAGCGCCGCAGGCGACCACCAGGTCGAAGCTGCCGATGCCTTCGCCGGCGATGGTGAGCGGGTGACGACGCGCCAGCGCCGCGGCACCCTTGTTGTCGATCATGGCCCAGCGCTGTTCGCTGATCGCGGTCGCGCGCACGCCGTTGGTCATGCGCGGCAATTGCTCCGTCGAGGGCGGCGGCGAGGCGGCAACCGTTGCCGGCGCCGCCGCGCCTTCGTCGGTCGCAACGCGCGTCTGCTTGATCTCCGCCGCCGTCAGCGCGTGCATCGGCTCCCACGGCGGGATGCGCAGCGCCAGATCGAGCAGTTCGATCGAGGCGCCCATTTCGGCGGTGTACTGCGCGAGCTTGCCGATGTCGCGCTGCACCAGCACCAGATCCTCGGCCGAGTAGCTCGCCGCCGTCGGGTCCTCGCGGCGGTCGCCCAGCCAGATCTGGTGCACCATGACGCGCGCCTGCGCCGGCACGAACCGGTGCACGCCCGCCACCAGCACGAAGGCGCACATGGATTCGCAATCGGCGCGCGGCGACAGCTTGGCGCGCGGCGGCGATGGCGCGGCCTCGTCGAGGTCGACGATGCGGCCGACGGCGGTGTCGAGGCCGAGCCTGCGGATTTCGCGGCCGAGCGCGATGGCGCCGTGCACCGAGCCGCCGTCGGAATCGAGCACGACGATGCCGCCGGTGAGATTGCGGCCGCGCGCGAACAGTTCGAAGTCGCGCGGCGTGTCGGCGGTGATGGCGCCGCTCGCTGCGACGAACAGCCGGCAGCGGTCGCCGCAGGCTTGCGGCGGGCCTTCCTGGCGCAAATCGAAGCGCATCGGCAGCGTGCGATCCGAGCCGCGCGATGGCGCCGGCAACAGCAGCAACGGCGCCGCCAACGCGAAAGCTAGAGAAGCCGCAAGGGAGCGACTCATCTTCCAAGACCCCCGTTATTCGCAACCGGCCCGTTGTTATTCTGCGCGCGGTTGATCCACGGTCTTGTTCTGCCGGCGGCACGACCCCCGTCGTTGAGGTCGGTCAAACTTAAAGAGCAGGCAGATTCGGGTCTAGTGTAAAAAGACGGCACCGGCACGACTTTTTTGCCGAAACAGCGAGCATAATTCGTGACCGGAAAAGCACGTCGGGAACTCGCCGAGTTAACATGGAACATGGGCGCGGAACTTCGAGGCCGGACATGAGCGGCGGACAACTACCGACCTTTGTGACGCGGCTGCCGCGCCTGGCCGGGCGCGGCCTGGTGCTGCTCTATCGCCACACGCTCGCGCCGCTGATCGGCCCGCGCTGCCGGCACCTGCCGACCTGCTCGGCCTATGCCGAGGAGGCGATTGATCGTTTCGGCCTGTGGGCGGGCTCGTGGATGGCGCTTGCGCGCATTTGCCGCTGCCACCCCTGGGGCACCGCGGGGCTCGATTTCGTGCCGGCGGTCTGGCCGGAGGGCGCGCGATGGTATCTGCCGTGGCGCTACGGGCGCTGGCGCGGCACCCGGGCGCAACCTTAGATTCCCGGCGACCGTTGGCAGAAGATTCTTTCGTCCGGCCCGGCGGGACAAACGAAGTTTTTCAAGCAGCGCCATGGAACGACGATGATCTTGCGATTTCGACGCGTGCCCTTGCCCGAACACCCCGGAATGCCGTTCATTCGGCGCCGAGTGAGAGGAGCCCATAACATGCGACAAGAACTAATCCGCCGTTCAGGCCGGCTCGCCGTTGTCATGCTCACGCTGCTGGCGCCGCTCGGCGGCGCGGCCGCCGAGACGACACTGCGCATCGGACACTTCCCGAACATCACGCACACCCAGGCGCTGGTCGCCCATGCGCTCTCGCGCCAGGGCAAGGGCATCTTCGAACGCGCGCTCGGCAATGACGTGAAGATCGAATGGTATGTCTACAATGCGGGGCCGAGCGCGATGGAGGCCATCCTCGCGCAGTCGATCGACGTCACCTATGTCGGCCCCAACCCCGCCATCAATACCTACGCCAAGTCGCGCGGCGCCGAGACGCGCATCCTCGCCGGCAGCGCCGACGGCGGCGCGGCGCTGGTGGTGCACGACGGCTCGCCCTTGAAAGCGCCGGCCGACTTCAAAGGCAAGGTCATCGCCACCCCGCAGTTCGGCAACACCCAGGACATCAGCGCGCGCGCCTGGCTCGCCGCAGGCGGCCTCAAGATTACGCAGACCGGCGGCGACGCGCAGGTGGTGCCGACCGCCAACCCGGATCAGCTGTCGCTGTTCAAGCAGAACCAGCTCGACGCCGTCTGGACGGTCGAGCCGTGGGTGTCGCGGCTCGAAATGGAGGCCAACGGCAAGGTGCTGGTCGACGACAAAACCTCGATCACCACGGTGCTGGTTACGCGCGTCGCCTTTCTCGCGCAGAATCGTCCGCTCCTGCAAAAGCTTGTCGCCGCCCACAAGGAACTGACCGACTGGATCAGGAGCAATCCCGAGCAGGCCCAGCACCTGGCGCGCGAGGAGTTGCAGGCCGAGACCCATACCGCGGTTCCGGCCGAATTGATCGCGCGCGCCTGGCAGCGTATCGTCCTGACCACGGATATTTCGACCGATGCGCTCAATGCGTTCGTGACGAGCGCGAAAAGCGCCGGCTTCCTGCGCGACGCTCCCGACATGGGGCGCCTAATCGAGAAGCCTTGATGGGCAATTCCAACAGTACGCCATCGCCTGCCGCCAAGCTCGCCGTCGAAAACGTCTCCAAGCACTTCCGCACCAAGCGCGCGGACGTGCAGGCGCTGGCGGATGTCAGTCTGACGGTCGGCGAAGGCGAGTTCGTCGCGCTGGTCGGCCCGAGCGGCTGCGGCAAGTCGACGCTGCTCGACATCATGGCCGGCCTGACGGCGCCGGATGCGGGCCGCGTCATGGCGGACGACCGGCCCGTCGAGGGGCCGGGCCGCCACCGGCTGGTGATGTTCCAGGAGTCGGCGCTGTTTCCCTGGCTCGACGTCGCCGGCAACGTGATGTTCGGCCTCAAGCGCATCCCCGGCCTCAGCGCCGCCGAGCGCCGGCGCATCGCCGACGAGCATCTCGACCTGGTCGGGCTATCGCGCTTTCGCCATGCCTATGCGCACGAATTGTCGGGCGGCATGAAACAGCGCGCGGCGCTGGCGCGCTCGCTCGCCCCCGACCCGCGCGTGCTGCTGATGGACGAGCCGTTCGCCGCGCTCGATGCGCTGACCGCCGAGCAGCTCTACGCCGACATCCAACGCATCTGGCAGGCGCGCCGCAAGACCATCATCATCGTCACGCACAGCGCCCGCGAGGCGGCGACGCTTGCCGACCGCGTGATCGTGATGTCGCCGAGCCCCGGCCGCATCCATGAACAGTTCACGATCGACCTGCCGCGGCCGCGCGACATCAATGCGCCGGAGCTTGCCGTGATCGCGCAGCGCATCACGACGACGCTGAAGGGCTACCTGCCCAAGGACGCCGCATCGTGAAGCGGGCCCTGGCAACCGCAGTATTCTTCGCCGCGCTGATCGCGGCCTGGCATCTGGCCAGCACCTCGGGCCGCTGGTCTGCCGTGCTGCTGCCGTCGCCGCACGACGTGCTCGACTATCTGATCGGCGCCGGCGGCGACGGCACGCTGGCGGCCGCCACCCTCGTCACGCTCAAGCGCCTGCTCGTCGGCTATGCCGTCGGCGTCGCCATCGGCATTCCGCTCGGCTTGCTGACCAGCACGTCGCGCTTCTTCGAGGATACGGTCGGCGCGCTGGCGCTCGGCCTGCAGACGCTGCCGAGCGTGTGCTGGATTCCGCTGGCGCTGCTGTGGTTCGGGCAGAGCGAAGGCGCGATGCTGTTCGTCGTCATCATGGGCGCGGTCGGATCGGTGCTGATCGCCACCGACACCGGCGCCCGCTCGATCCCGCCGATCTATGCCCGGGTCGCGCGCACCATGGGCTCGGAGGGCTTCGACAAATGGACGCGGGTGATTCTCCCCGCCTCCCTGCCCTTCCTGGTGAGCGGCCTGAAACAGGGCTGGGCCTTCGCCTGGCGCTCGCTGATGGCGGCGGAAATCTACGTCACCATTCTCAGCGGTTTCGGCCTCGGCCATTTGCTGCACTACGGCCGCGAGTTGAGCGCCATGGACCAGGTCATCGGCATCATGCTGGTGATCGTCGCCATCGGGCTCCTCGCCGACAAGGTGCTGTTCTCGCCTTGGGAGCGCTTCATGCACCGGCGCTGGGGCACCGGCCTCAAATAGTTGCATTGGCACGTTCGGCTGCTATACCCGTGCCGCGAACGCTTACCTGCATTCGTAGGCAGCGAGTGAGCAAGGAGACCACGGCATGGCGCAAAATTTCGCGCTGACCTTTCCCGACGGCGCACGCCGCGAATACCCCCAGGGCACCACCGGGCTCGATGTCGCCAAGGGCATCTCGCCGTCGCTGGCGAAACGCACCGTGGCCATGGCGCTCGACGGCGTGCTTGCCGATCTCGCCGACCCCATCGAGAAGGACGCCAAGATCGAGTTCTTGACGCGCGAGGATAAGCGCGCGCTGGAACTCATCCGCCACGACGCGGCCCACGTGCTGGCGGAGGCGGTGCAGTCGCTGTGGCCGGGCACCCAGGTCACCATCGGCCCGGTGATCGACAACGGCTTCTACTACGACTTCTTCCGCAACCAGCCGTTCACGCCGGAAGACCTGCCCGTCATCGAAAAGAAGATGAAGGAGATCATCGCCCGCGACAAACCCTTCACCAAGGAAGTGTGGTCGCGCGAACAGGCCAAGAAGACGTTCCACGACATGGGCGAGACCTTCAAGGTCGAGCTGGTCGACGCCATTCCCGAAGACCAGCAGATCAAGATCTACCGCCAAGGCGACTGGTTCGATCTGTGCCGCGGCCCGCATATGACCTCGACGGGCAAGATCGGCAACGCCTTCAAGCTGATGAAGGTGGCGGGCGCCTACTGGCGCGGCGATTCAAACAACCCGATGCTGACGCGCATCTACGGCACGGCGTTTGCCAAGCAGGACGAACTCGACGCCTATCTCAAGCAGCTCGAGGAAGCCGAGAAGCGCGACCATCGCCGCCTCGGCCGCGAGATGGACCTGTTTCACTTCCAGGAGGAAGCGCCGGGCTCGGTGTTCTGGCATCCGAAGGGCTGGACCTTGTTCCAGCAGCTCGAGACCTATATTCGCCGCCGGCAGATGGAATTCGGCTTTGCCGAGGTGAACGCGCCGCAGTTGATGGACTCCTCGCTTTGGGTCGCCTCCGGCCATATGGCGACGTTCCGCGAGAACATGTTTCTCACGCAGCCGCGGGAAGAGGACGAGCGCACCTTCGTCATCAAGCCGATGAACTGCCCGGGCCACATCCAGATTTTCAAGAACGGGCTGAAATCCTACCGCGACCTGCCGTTCAAGCTCGCCGAGTTCGGCAAGGTGCATCGCTTCGAGCCGTCGGGCGCGCTGCACGGGCTGATGCGGGTGCGTGCCTTCACCCAGGACGACGCGCACATCTTCATCACTGAGGATCAGATCGCCGAGGAGTCGCTCAAGATCAACAACCAGATCCTGTCGATCTACGAGGATTTCGGCTTTTCCGACGTCAGCATCAAGTTCTCCGACCGCCCCGACAAGCGCATCGGCGACGACAAGGTCTGGGACAAGGCGGAAGCCGCGCTGATGGCGGCGCTCAAGGAAAGCGGCCGGCCCTGGACGCTCAACAAAGGCGAAGGCGCCTTCTACGGGCCCAAGCTCGAATACGTGCTGCGCGACGCCATCGGCCGCGACTGGCAATGCGGCACCGTGCAGGTCGACCTCAATATGCCGGGCCGGCTCGGCGCCTTCTACATCGACGAGCACTCCAACAAGGTGACGCCGGTCATGCTGCACCGCGCCATGTTCGGCTCGCTCGAACGCTTCACCGGCATCCTGATCGAACACTACGCCGGTCACCTGCCGCTGTGGCTGTCGCCGGTGCAGGCGATCGTCGCCACCATCACCGACGACGCCAATGATTACGCGCGCGAGGCGGTCGCGGCGGCGCGCATGGCCGGCCTGCGCGTCAGCGAGGACCTGCGCAACGAGAAGATCAATTACAAGGTGCGCGAGCACTCGCTCGCCAAGGTTCCGGCTCTGCTGGTGGTCGGCAAGAAGGAAGCGGCCGAACGCACCGTCTCGATCCGCCGCCTCGGCCAGGACAAGCAGGAGGTGATGCCGCTCGACACCGCGCTCAAGGCGCTCGCCAAGGAGGCGGTGCCGCCGGACGTGAGGCGCGCTACTTCAGGCTGACGATATAGGCCGCCAGATCCGCCGCCTCGGTGCGCGTGAGACTCATGTCCGGCATTCTCGGATGCGGGTTCATCAGGAAGAACGCCACCATCGGCGCGTCGATATGCGGCCGCTTGGCGATCTCGGAGAATGGCGGCGCCTGCGTGGTGCCGTTCCGCTGCTGCGGCGAGACGATGTGGCAGGCCGCGCACCAGCGCTCGGCGAGTTTCTTGCCGTTGGCGGCATCGGCCGCCCACGCGCCCGCCGGCGCCGCCAGAACCGCGAATGCGACGAGCGCAGCAATCAACCGTGTCATGTCGGGTAAAATCCGCGAAGGTTAGGGTGGCGCCATCATACACACCGGAGTGGCGCGCGTCCCCTTGGACTCTCCGCCTTGGGACAACTCAGCGGCCGAGCGCGGCGCGCGAATGCGGCTCGGCCGCGGCCGCGGCGATCGGCTCGAGCGTCGCCAAAAACCGCTCCGCCCAGCGCGAAAGGTCGTTGGCCACAAGCGTCTTGAAATTCGCCTGGTGGCGCTCGCGCCGCTCGGCAAGCGGCATCGACAGCGCCCGGCTGATGGCGTTGCCGACGCCTTCGGGATCGTAAGGATTGACCAGCAGCGCCGCCACGCACTCGTGCGCGGCGCCGGCAAAGCGCGACAGGATCAGCACGCCGGGGTCGTCGGGATCCTGGGCGGCGACATATTCCTTGGCCACCAGGTTCATGCCGTCGCGCAGCGGCGTCACGAGGCCGGCGCGCGCGGCGCGGTAAAGACCGGCGAGCGCGCTGCGGCTGTGCGCCTTGTTGATGTAGCGCAGCGGCGTCCACGACGCCTCGCCATAGGCGCCGTTGATGCGCCCGACCGCCTCGCCGACCTTGCGGCTGAGGTCGGCATATTCGGGGATGCCGGTGCGGCTGCGCGGCGTGATCTGCAAGTAGGTCACCTTGCCGCGCCAGTCGGGGAAATTGGCGAGGAAACGCTCGAACGCGTCCATGCGCTCGGGAATGCCCTTGGTGTAGTCGAGCCGGTCGACGCCGATGATCATGGCGCGGCCGGAGAGGCTGTCGAGCACCTCGCGCACGAAGCCGGTTCCGATGGCGCGGCGCGCGAGTCGCCCGAACGCTTCGGTCTCGACGCCCACCGGGAAGGTGCCGACCTGCACGACGCGGTTGCCGTAATGGAAACTGTTGCCGTTCGCCCACGGCAGGCCGCACTCATTGGCGACGTAGCGGCAGAAATTGGTGGCGTCGACCTCGGTCTGGAAGCCGACCAGATCGTAGTGGCACAGAGCCGGGATCAGACGGTCGTGGTTGGGCAGCGCGGTGAGGATTTCCGGCGGCGGAAACGGAATGTGGATGAAGAAGCCGATCTTGTTGGCGTGGCCGCGCTGGCGCAGCGCCTGCGCGAAGGGGATCAGGTGATAGTCGTGCACCCAGATGATGTCGTCCGGCCGCAGGTATTTTTCGAGGTGCCTGGCGAAATACTCGTTGACGCGAAAATAGCCGCCGAGATCGCGCCGCGTGAATTCGGCGAGATCGAGCCGGTAATGCAGGATCGGCCACAGCACGCGATTGGCAAAGCCGTTGTAGAACTCGCCGTAGTCGTCCTTGCGCAGGTCCACGGTGACGTAGGAGGTGTCGTCATGGGTCACGGTCTTGGCAGGCCCCGGCTCGTCGGCGACGCGGCCGCTCCAGCCGAACCACAGGCCGCCGCGGCGCCGCAGCGCCGCGCGAATGGCGACCTCCAGACCGCCGGCCCGCGCATTGCCGTCGGGCAAGCCGACCCGGTTCGACACGACGACAAGCCGCGGCCCCGCCCTGCCGTCGAATTCCGCCTCCAATAATTTGCCCTGCGGGCTAAATCGGCTCCTGGAAATGCCGCTATCGCCCCTTTCAAGCGCGCCCACCAACATATTGACACCCCTCGGCGGCCTCACATGCAATATTTATGGTTAGAGAAGGCATGCAGGTACCCGCGTCGCTGATAACGCGGAAGTCGCGCATAAGTTCAAATTGTTGCAGACCGGCGCGACAAGCGTTGCGGTCAGCCCGCGAGACGCTTCAAAGCCTCGCGGACCTCGCCGGGAGCGGCAAAGCTGCCGGCCAGACCGGTGAATTTGCCGCCCACCGAATAGCCTTTGCCGCGCAGGGCCGGCAGCACCGCAAAGACGGACTCATCGGTGACGTCATCGCCGATGAAAACCGGCACACGGCCGGCAAACGGGGCCACCGCCATCAGTTTGCGCACGGCGCTGCCCTTGCTGATGCCGCTGCGCTTGACCTCGAACATGGCCTTGCCGGGCAGGATTTCGACGGCTTCGTCCGGAAAGGCGGCACGGGCCCGCTCGACCGCCTCACGCAGCCGGGCCTCTTGCCCCGGGACTTTGCGGAAATGCAGGGCGAACGAATAGCCTTTGTCCTCGATCTCGATGCCGGGCGCGCCCAACGCCGCTTCGGCCAATTGCCGGCGCAGCTTTTCCGGCAAGGGCCCGGCGGCAGCGACGAATTGGCCGTCGGTGACGCGCATTTCCGCGCCGTGGCCGCCGATGGCCGGCAGCGCCAGCGGTGAAAACAGCCTGTCGAGATCGCGGATCGGCCGCCCGCTCACCAGCGCCAGCGCGCCTGCCGTGCGGGCGAGCAGGCGCTCGAGCGAGCGGCACAGCGCCTCCGGCACATGCACCTCGAACGGCGAAGGTCCGATGTCGATGATGGTGCCGTCGACGTCGAGCAGCAGCGCGATCGAGGCGGGATCGAGGGCCGTGAACTCGTCGAGCGCGTGATGGCCGCCCGCCGCCATTACTGCGCCAGCACTTCGACGTCGCCGTCGACCCCGGTCACGACCTTGAATTCGCGTTCGAACACCTTGCCCTCGTTGCGGGCGATGGCACGGTATTCGCCTTCGGCGAGGATGACGCGCGGGAAGGCGCCGATCGATTCCTTGATGACGTCGCCGCCGGGGGTGAGCACCGACCAGGCGGTGTTGGCGAGCGCCTCGCCGCCCTTCTCGGCCACCAGCTTGAGCGTGATGGCGGCGGCGCGATGGGTCACGGTGACGTCGGTGAGCTTGCCGGCCTGCACGCGGATGTCCGAGCGCACGACCGCGTTGGCATCGCCGTAGTTGGAGACAATGTAATAGATGCCCTCCGGCACGACGACGACGCTGCCGGTGGCCACGTGCTCGGCGATCGGGCGGCGGTCGCCCGGCTCGAATTGGCTGCCCTTGAAGACGGTGAACGAAATCTGCCCGGACGGAATCAACGTATCGCCGACGCGACCTTCCAGGCGCAGGCCGCCGGCCGGCAGATCGAAGGTGTCGCGCACCGTCGGCCCGCTCAAGGTCACCGGCTTGACCGCGGTGGCAAGCCCGAAGCCGACATGCACGATGTAATTGCCAGTGGGCAGCACCAGCGTCGGCGCCGGCGTCTTGTCCTCCTGGATCAGCGGATAATTGCCATGCGCGTCGGCCTTGGCGCCGTAGATGCGCCAGGTCAGCCCGCCCTCGATCTGCGGCGCGTCGCTGCCGAAACGCGCCGACAGTGCCAGCGCGACCTTGCCTGCCGGAACCATGAGCGCCGGCGCCTCGGGCGCCTTCTGTTGTCCGGGCCAGGCCGGCTTGCCCTGCGCGCCCGGGCCAAAAATATCGCCGCGCGTAATCGGCTGCGGCGAGATCAGACCGGGCGTATTGGAGAACAGGATGCTCGGCCCGGTCGACTGCTGGGCCAGCGCGGCGCACGGCGCCAGCATGAGGATGAGCGCAAATGCCGGCCACAGCCGGCCGCTGACGGCGACGTCATCGAAGGCTTTGCGCATGCGGGATTTTTCCGACCAAATCGCGGCGATTTCAAGCCGGAACCGCGTGTTTGCCGCTCGAAAGCGGCTATGCTAGCGCAAACACCGTTAATTTGAGGACGAAATGCCCGACGCATTGCAGCTGCTGCGGACCCGCCGCTCGGTCAAGCCGATGGAATTGGGCGGGCCGGCTCCCTCCGCCGCCGAGATCGAGACGCTGCTGACCATCGCCACGCGCGTGCCCGATCACGGCAAGCTTGCGCCCTGGCGCTTCATCGTGTTCGAGGGCGAGGCGCGGCTCGCTGCCGGCGCGACGATCGCCGCTGTTTTTCGCGAGCAACATGCCGACGCCACGCCCGACCAGATCGCGTTCGAGCGCCAGCGCCTGGCGCGCGCCCCGCTCGTCATCGCCGTGGTCTCGCGCGCCGCCCCGCACGTGAAGATCCCCGAATGGGAGCAGCAGCTCTCCGCCGGCGCCGCCTGCATGAACCTGGTCAACGCCGCCTATGCCATGGGCTATGCGGCAAGCTGGATCACCGAATGGTACGCCTATGACCGGCGTGTGCTCGACGCGCTCGGCATCGCCGGCGCCGAGCGCATCGCCGGTTTCGTCCACATCGGACGCCCGGCCAGGCCGCCCGAGGAGCGCGACCGGCCGAAGCTTGCCGACGTGGTCACGCGTTATTCGGGTCCCGCGCGCTGATGTTCTACGAGCCCGACAAGCGCGACACGCGCCTGCTGCCGCACGATCCCTTCAAGGCCATCGTGGCGCCGCGGCCGATCGGCTGGGTGACGTCGATCAGCGCCAAAGGCGAGGTCAACCTCGCGCCCTACTCCTATTTCAACGGCGTCAACAGCAAGCCGAACGTGGTGATGTTTGCGAGCGAGGGCCGCAAAGATTCCGTCAGCTTCATCGCCGAGACCGGCGAGTTCGTCTGCAATCTCGCCACCTGGGATTTGCGCGAGCAGATGAACGCGACTTCGGCGCCGCTCAAGCGCGGCGTCAACGAGATGGAACGCGCGGGGCTCGAACCCGCGCCGTCGCGGCTGGTGAAGCCGCCGCGCGTGGCGGCTTCGCCCTGCGCGCTCGAATGCCGGCTCATCAAGATCGTGCCGGTCGAGATCGGCGGCCAGCCGATCGACTGTCACGTGGTGTTCGGACACGTCGTCGGTGTGCATATCGACGACCGCTTTGTCAGGGGTGGCAGGCTTGACACCGCTGCCATCAGGCCGCTCGCCCGCTGCGGCTACGACGAATATGCTGTGGTGCAGCAGGTGTTCTCCATGGTGCGCCCGACCCGCTGAACCCGGCGCCGGTAGCGGCGTTTAACGATACGGTAATCGGCCGGGCGCACCCTCCCCTGTCACGTTTTGGTCACAAGACTCCGTCAGCAGTTTTCACCATACCGCGGTGAAACGCTTGCCGAGTGGCGGGCCCGGTTCGATCATCGGGACTGGGGAGAGATCGTTTGGTGTTTGAAGGACTTTTTGCGCGGGGGCGCAGCAATGGCGACCGGGCGGCCGAGGCAACGACCGCGCCGGTAAAGCCGGCGACGAGCCGTCCGAGCATCGGCCTGGCGCTCGGCGGCGGCGCTGCGCGCGGCTTTGCCCATATCGGGGTAATGCGCACGCTCGTTGCCCACGGCATCGTCCCCGACGTCATCGTCGGCACCTCGATCGGCGCCGTGGTCGGCGGCTGCTATGCCGCCCGCCAGCTCGATACGCTCGAAACCTGGGCGCGCGGCCTGACCGTGCGCGGCGTCATCGGCCACCTCGACATCAACCTGTCCGGCTCGGGACTGATCCGCGGCAAGCATCTCGCGCGCCAGCTCGAGGAAGCGCTGTTCGATATCCGCATCGACGATCTGCCGCTGCGCTTTGCCGCGATCGCCACCGAGTTCAACACCGGCCACGAGATCTGGCTGACGCGCGGCCGCCTGTCCGACGCGCTGCGCGCCTCGTATGCGCTGCCCGGAATTTTCCCGCCGGTCCTGATCGGCCAGCGCTGGCTGGTCGACGGCGCGCTGGTCAATCCGGTGCCGGTCTCGGCTGCGCGCGCGCTCGGCGCGCGGCTGGTGATCGCCGTCAATCTCAACTCCGACCTGTTCGGGCGCGGCACCATCATCGCCAGTCACGGCTCGGATGAAACCGACGACGCGGCTGCTGCCGACGCCGCCAAGGGCAACGGCCTGCTCTCGCTGTTCGGCGGCGAGCGTCTGCTGCGCCGGCAATTTTTCGGCCGACGCGGCCAGCCAAGCATCCCGACCGTGATGGTCGAGGCCTTCAACGTGATGCAGGACCGCATTACGCGGGCGCGGCTCGCCGGTGATCCGGCCGACGTCATGGTCAGTCCGCGGCTCGGCGGCGTCGGCTGGTTCGACTTCCATCGCGCCGCCGAAGCCATCGCGATCGGAGCCGAAGCGACCGAAAAGGCGCTTGACGCCGTCAACGAGGCGATCACCGCGCTGTCGCAGCCCGCCGGCGCGGAGGGGACGGGGCACTGATTCCAGCCGCGGATTTTGGTGCGTTGGCGCGACCACGCGCGTGAAATCTTGTTGCTTGCTCGCGCCATGAATCGAGAAAAATGCATTTGATGCGCGCCCGCAAACAGCGAGCGCATTCTTATTTTTTCCGGTCTATTGCCGGCTGATCAGCTCTGCCTCTAGCTAACCGGCCGAAAGGCAGCCGTATCGTTGTCGAATGAAAGGCAGTTGCCATGGCAAATGTTGACGTGCGTGACGATCGCGCGGCGGTGCCGCCGCTGCGTTGGCGCGAATTGTGGCTCAAGGAGGACTGGTGGGCGATTTGGCTCGGGCTCGGCATCGTCGCCGTGGCTTATGCCTTCTTCGCCAATGGGTCGAGCGTCAAATGGCTCGCGGTGACGCCGGCGAAATGGTCGAATTTTTCGCAGCTCGCATCGCATTTCACCGCCAATTTCGATCGCTACATCGCGCAATTCGTCGTATGGATCGCGATCTTTTCCGTGGCGCTGACGGCGCTCGGCCACAAGGCGCGGGCATTCATTCCGGCCTT
>Ga0070740_10000959_pt1 | contig 45504 bp, 35 predicted proteins | sample Coa_R2_FD_67286 | JGI IMG/M metagenome (GOLD analysis project Ga0070740, IMG submission 67286) | Surface soil microbial communities from Centralia Pennsylvania, which are recovering from an underground coalmine fire - Coalmine... | ecosystem: Environmental > Terrestrial > Soil > Unclassified ... | reverse complement strand
TAATGATGACGTCCATATCTTTTGCTGTAATTGACGTGTGTAACCTTCCAATAAGTAAAATTTAAAAAATTATTTAAAAGTCAATAAGCTTGGCCTGACCCCATTTTTCGCTCCCAGGGGTAAACCATGTAGTTCCTTGTCAAAAACAGGGAAGTTATCAAGGCCATATCCTGGCTGATAAATTGCAAATACAATATGTTCAAAGAAATTTGCCCGCTCTTTGATGGATTCGCGATAAATGCTTGCAACTTCGTTGGCTGGGTTTCTAAATGCGCCGCAGCCGAAAGCACAAAGTACAAGATGCCGGATGTCATTTGTTGCTGCTGTATCGAGCTGTGCATCAATGCGCCGCTTGGTTTCGGCTCTGTACCACTCAAGAAATGCGTCGCTCTCCCAGTTTACTTTTATATCTCTGTCAGTTAAATCCAGGGCTGCTGAACGTATTTCATGAAAAGGAAATATTTCGGAAGGATGCATGAAAGCAAAACTGCCATCTTTTATCCCTAATGCGATACGCCTGCCTGGCCGCGCCTCATCAAAAAATGATACTGCATCGGCATTGACATATAATTCCGGCCCGCGGAAGCAAACTTCGGGTTCTTTTGTATCCATATGGATCTTGTATGCACGAGTGATTTTTCGTCCGTAAGCATGGCTAAGTTTGTTTAATTCCTCAGGCGTCATCAGGATTTGCGCATTGATTAGCTGGCTCATTTCTTCTTTATATCGATAGTTTCCATCGCTATCAAGATACATATGGCTGCCTTCTTCACGGATGTGATTTGAGCAGGATGTACGCAAGAGCATGTTTTCTTCCTGCGCGTTGCCGCCGCCTATGAAATCACCACCAAAGAAATACGCATTTGCCATGTTCAGAATGCCATAGATAGTGCCATATTGATGAGTGACACGTTGTGCCACCACGCCCCAATCACCTCTGATTACTTCAACATGAGTAACACTCGGCTGCTTATTTTTAGACCAATTTTCAAGGTTGGCTTTTGCAGTGGATAATAACAATTCGAATTTTTTTGGATCAATTACTCTTTCAATTGTTTCTTCCTGGGCTTGATGGTGGTTTCGTTGTTCAGGTTCAAACCAGGATGGCTTATGATCATGAAAAGATTTTATCAAGGTATCAGGATCTTCCGGCTTGAGAGCAGGTTTGTCCTTGAGCTCTGTTTGCTTCCAGAAGAAAGGAGTAAATTTGTTCCAGAATGACATATGTCTCTGGCCTTTAAATTGATGAATACCTGAGCGCCTTGTTAGGTGGAATGCACGATAACCGCCGCGAAGAAACATTGATATGCCTCATAATTGTTGATATCGACGTTTACTATACCATATAAGATTGCAGGGTAAATGCAACAGTATTTTAGCTGTCCTGGATATTCATTCTCGAATTATTCCATACGTGGTCTATGAATTTTTTCACTACTGTATTCCTGGTATTCATGCTGGCTACTAATTAATAAAGGACTATGCCTGTCTCTGAACAGGGAGTGTTCCTTTATCATAAACTGTACAACCTGACGCGAGCCTATCGGATAGGTATCCGGTACGTATTTGAGAATATGAATATGATCATGTGAAATATTATAACTTGCCGGGAATATTTGCGCGAATTCAGAAAAAATCACTACTGCGTCATCAACTGTAAGAGGACGTGAACCTGGAGGGATCAGACCCTGATTACGAGCTGATTCAAGCATTCGGCTGTAATTCAACTCATCGATTGGACAAAGCACTTCGATGGCCCAATCTCTCTGCAGAGGTTTGAATTGTATGGGAGCAGGGTGACTGACAAATGAATATGTTTTAAATCCACCAAATATAAAATGAGCGTTCACAAGCATTTCAACTGCTTTTGGGCGGAAGTCACATTTACCGTTCGGGGCATTGATAAGCATATCAACTTCTTTTTGCGACTGACACAAGATACTGGAGTTGATAGGAGGAACATACTTTGAGCCGCTTTCCGCACTGATGTGCATTTCCTGTAGCCGGTAATAATTGTGATAAATATCAAATGGAGAATGGTCAAGTATGGCATGAGTTGAAGGAACAGTGAAAACTGGAGGAAGTGCTGATGTCACCAGCGCATAGACATTAGGCATGAAATTTACACCCGCATATGCCGCTGCGCTCCATGGATCGCTTGCAAAAGACAGCAATAATTTGGAATTATTTTCCTGTATATGCTCAGGTATGTTCAGGTGGGATCGTTTTTTTAACGAATATATTGACGGTATGCCAGGATCGCTGCCCACGGTATTTGTATTGATGATTTGAGACAACTCTCCAACACTCATCAATCTGTGAATCTTGGTTGTACTTTCTTGTAAATTCAATTCTGCTGGCATGGTAATAACAGGCTTGAAAAACGCCTGATAGCGTTTGGGAAGCAGGGACATAGCAGAAGCCAGGGCTCCGTCTTGTGATAAATCTTTCTTTGCGGATTTGTCTATGTTGGGTGTATCTCTTATTTCATCAGGAGTGGGTCTCACCGCTGCCGGATTCGTTAATTTGTGCATACTTCGACGAAATTCCCGATTCCAGCGTTTGAATGACCTGACGATGCCTGGAAACCTGTTAAGCATTGATAATCGCTCCTCGATGATTATGTCTATGAGTTATATTGATTTTTTGCTTGTCACATTTAAAAATGGCCTATTGTATGGATCTTATCTTAAGGAAATATTAGGCCGCGTTTTTTTGCAACAGCCATAGTCGGGGTTATCCATGATTCGAAAATGAGCAGCAGGTGTTGATGCAGCGACTACATATGAAACATTATTGTTGTCTGTCTTGGCTTGAAAAAACCGATTAAAATAACACTGAAAAACCAAATGTCAATGTTTCTTGGCCGGCTGTTTCTCCTTCGTTTATCAAAATGTGCTTAAAAGCGCCATAATCATGCTCACTTTCATATTCAGCGAATACACTTAATCCGGGCATTAAACGATAATAAGGTCTCACAATGTAACGCATCTGATTTAATCCGCTGCCGATGGCTGCCTGTGTAACTGTCTCTGAAGCAAAGATACTTCGCACACCTAACCGCACGAAAAAATTATTGGTGATTTGTGTATCGCGTGAAAGCTCGATATCCAATTTTGTGCTGCCGCTATAATAATATCCGCGCACATTGGTATCGATAAAGTAAGGCATCAATCCTTCGATTCCAATACCGGGCTGCCAGTAAGGTGTTGATGCTGGACGATAAAAATAATTAATACCACCCTTGACTGCCCAGAATTGATCGAGCAAATGCCAATAAAAAATGTCTATATCAGCATTGTCTACCGTGCCTTTTTCCATCTCGGCATTATTGGCAAATAACTGCAATTTATTGTAGTCCCGCCCATACATTCCTTTAAATGTTATTTTTTGGGAATGATTGAAAGGGTCTGCACCCGCATCCAAAAAGTTTGCAAAATACAAACCCATTGGATGCGCCATAGGATGTTTTACCGTTGAAATATCAATTGGTCGCACTTCATCAACACGCACAATGGGTCGGTTTATGTATCCTGTTTCTTTGATGGTGTCTTCAGGCTGGGCTTCACCTCTTGTAATCTCAATCAATGACGAGTATTGAAAGACGCGCGACATGCCTGCCACCATGTGATAAAGAAGATGGCAGTGGAAAAATGATTGGCCGCTGGCATCGGCATCGATATCAGCAGTGACAGTTGCACCTGGCGGCACATCAATGGTATGCAATAAAGGATCATATGCGCCATGTCCATTACGTAAAATAAACCAGTGGCCGTGAATATGCATAGGATGATGCATCATGGATGGATTTGTGAAAATAATTCGATAACGCTTTCCTGGTTCTAACACGATGGGTTTGGCTTTATATTCAGGTTCTCCATTTATAAACCAGATAAAACGACCCATGTAACCAAACAATTCCATTCTGATTACACCGCTTATTGGCTTGTCAGGATCATTGGTTTTAACAGCGGCAGTTAAATTTTGATATTTTGTGCCTATGGTGACGGCTTCTTCCGGTGAGTGAGCAGGTGCAATGGTATCACCCAGAATAGCAGGCTCCATTGGCATATTCATGTCATTCATGGCCATCCCATTCATTGTCATATTTTCCGAGATGGGTGGCTGATCAGAATGAGGCATGTTTGGCATTGTGTCATGTGATGGATAGGTTTTATTCCGGGTCATTTGCATGGCAGAGGAGGGCGGATCCATCTTCATTGATGAATGATCCATCATGTTCATGTGCGGCATGCTATGCATATTCATTTTTTTCGGCGTTGTCATGGTGTGGGTGCCTTGTCCCATTTCAGACATCATCATATTCGCCATCATTTCTCGGGTAACAGGCGGTGGCTCAGGAAATGGTGACACTTGTGAATAATCAGCGTTTTGATCAGAAGAGCTTATCAGGGCTCCATAGGCAGCACCTGTCTTGTCTTTTGCTTCCGCATAAAGAATAACAGGGCGGTTTTCCTTGATAGTGAACAGCACGTCGTACGTTTCGCCAGGTGCCACAGTAAAATCATTAACCGGATAAGGCTTGACATCATTTCCTTGCACATGAATCATTTGCATTGCGGGTTTAGAGACATCACACTGTGTATTCGCTTGTGTGGTACAGGTTTTGACATGAAATATTGTATCACCTCCCGCGCCTATAAATCGCAAGCGGACAATGTCACCTTTTTTGACGATGGCTGTCCAAGGATGAGAGTTGGATCGTCCATTCAGCAGAAAAGCATCATACGCAACATCACTGATATCATAAATACTCATGCGCATCTGCTGCATCATTTTATAATCTTCAATCAGTGTTTTTCTTTCATCACGATTTCCAGCTCGGTAATCCCGGATAAATTTTGCGAGAGATGGCTGCAATGGAAATTCAGATGCATAATAATCACCGTCCTTTTTAAGGTTAGCTAGTATTTGATCTGGATTGGTGTTGCTCCAGTCAGACAAGACAACCACATAGTCCTTGTTATATTTGTAAGCAGGCGCCTTGCGTGGATCAATCAAAAACGCACCATATAGCCCCTGCTGTTCCTGAAGTCCAGCATGGGCATGATACCAATAAGTGCCTGCCTGATGGAGTGTAAATTTATATTGGAAAACGCCGCCCGGTGGAATGCCATGCTGGCTAATTCCCAGGACGCCATCCATTTGCCATGGCACCAGCATGCCATGCCAATGGATAGCCGTTTCTTCATTTAAGCGGTTATGGACATTGATAGTAACATGATCTCCCTCTCGGAAATGCAAGGTCGGAGCAGGAATCTGATTATTGACAGCAATGGCTTGTTCTGGTTTGCCGGCAAAAGAAACAGTTTTATATCCTACAATCAAATCAATAATGTGATTGGCTGCAAATCCATTCGATACAGCAAAAAAAAATAGAGCGCTAATTAGGCTAATCCGTTTCACTAATGCCACCTCGACATATAAACTGATACTGTCATTGGACACCGATCGCTATCAAACACTGCAAAAAATGCAAACAGAAATGTATCACAGCTCATTAATATTTAATATGCCTGCCGTATACTTCATGTGTCAGACTTGAAGCAAAGAACAGACAAGAGTATTGGTTATTTAAGCATCTATATCCATCAATCATGTCATAAAATAGAAAATAATCCCTACGCAACCTCACCATGTAAAAGCAGTCATAATTCATTACCATTCCATATTAAAATTGGAAGAGGATATCCTCTCGAATATACAGAACAAATTTTAAATGTTAGCCTATAAAAAGGATTATTTTTGAGTGTTGTTTCATCAGGGATGTTATGAAAATTTTCAACAGGATTTTTGGCAGGCCCCTTAAAACAGAAGAGCGTGAAGCACAGGAACTTTCAGTTTTCACTGGCGTACCTGCGCTCGGGCTGGATGCGCTTGCTTCAACGGCATACGGACCAGAAGCTGCGCTTATGATTTTATTGCCCGCAGGTTTAGCCGGATTACATTATTTTTCTATCATCAGTGTCTTGATTGTTGTCGTTCTTGTTACTCTATATCTTTCTTATAGACAAACCGCGGCTGCTTATCCCAAAGGTGGTGGGGCGTATATTGTGGCCAGCGACAATTTAGGAAAACGCGCAGGACTTTGGGCAGCAATAGCACTGCTTCTCGATTATTTATTAAATGTAGCTGTTGGAATATCCGCAGGCGTCGGCGCATTTGTTTCAGCAATTCCCATGCTTCAACCCTGGACACTGTCGATATGTCTTGTAATCCTGGCGACATTGACCATTATTAATCTGCGTGGCGTCCGGGAATCAGGCTTGGCTTTCGCAATACCTGCATTTGCATTCGTGATTTTTTTAGGCGTCGCGATGCTTATTGGAGTTTTTGATACGCTAAGAAGCGCAGGATATCCTCATCCGGTTATTCCGCCTCCTGCACCGCCAGCAGAGACTGCAAAAATAAGCACATGGCTGTTATTAGGGGCATTTGCAAATGGGCTCACTGCCATGACAGGTGTTGAGGCAGTCAGTAACGCAGTGCCGTTATTCCGTAAACCTGTAGTAAAAAACGCTCAATGGACATTAACGATCATCGTTCTTATATTGGGATTATTTCTATTAGGCTTGGCCTATCTTTGTCCGTCTTATCATATTATTGCCATGGATGAAAGCAAGCCGGGATATCAAACAATATTTTCGCAGCTTGTCGAAGCCACAACAGGACGGGGTGTTTTTTATTATTTATCCATTTTGAGTATTTTTATTGTTTTGACTTATTCAGCACAAACCAGTTTCGTTGACTTTCCAAGAGTATGCCGGTTACTGGCGGAAGATCATTTTCTGCCGCACTTTTTTGCTGAACGCGGCAGACGTTTGGTTTTTTCGCTAGGGATTATAGTGCTGGCATGTTGTTCAGCAGTACTTCTGATTATATTTAAAGGAATTACTGCTAATCTTATTCCTTTATTCGCCGTAGGAGCTTTCAGCGCCTTTTTATTTTCTCAAATTGGAATGGTTGTGCATTGGCTGCGTAAGAAGCATGAGTCAAAGGCTATGATCAAACTATTTTTTAATGCGTTAGGTGTTGTTAGTACGTTTATTGCCTTGGTAATTATAATCCTCGCAAAATTTATGGAAGGGGCCTGGATGGTGATTATTGCGGCTCCCTTGCTTGTCTATCTATTTACTCATATCAATCGTCATTATAGTAAAATCAGAAGAATTGTGGATAAACCACTTGAATTGAAGATTTCTGAATTCAAGCCTCTGGTGGTCATTGTTCCTATTCGAGGATGGGATACCCTGGCTGAAAAAGCAATCCGATTTGCGCTTCTCACTTCAGAGGATGTTACCGCCATTTTTGTTAGCACCAATGATGAAGAAGCTGAACAGTTGAAAACATTATGGAATGAAAAAGTTGAAAAACCAGCTAAAGATGCAGGATTTACGATTCCGCAATTGGTAATCATTAATTCACCTTACAGACGCATTTACCAACCGATATTGGATTATGTGAATAAAGTTAAAAAGGAAAAACCTGATCGATTTATTGCCGTTGTGATTCCGGAATTGGTCGAGGCTCACTGGTATGAAGTTCTATTACATAACATACGCGCCACAGGATTGCGTACGCTGCTCTTTTTAGAGAGGGATCAACGTACAGTAGTCATCGCTACGCCCTGGTATCTGCGATAAAAATCGTTTGATAACGCTGCCCGAATTAAGACCCGAGGCGGATTTAATGTTTTGCGGGTTTCAGCCAATAAGCTGAAGAATGCATTCCCGCCTCTGCACTAAAATGGGCAAGTTTAGCCTGCGATCATGTTGAACATGGTTGCGGGGGCGAAACCTGAGCCAAAAATGGCACATAACTACATGATTTATTGATATATATCAATTAACCGTGCCTTAAGTAAGTGTGTATATAATATACAAACATAATTATTATTAAATAGTCTTACGGGGTGGTTATGGAATCCAGGCACATACAGTTCAAAATTTCAGACAACGAATTTTTGCGAGATAAAATTGCTCGCTTTTCCTCATTTAAAAAAGTAGATCTGAAACAACTCAAGAAGGTCAAGCCTAAAGCATCCGACATTGCTCAGCGCGGTATAGGGAATTGCTATTTTCTTTCTGCATTGGGAAATATTTTGGAACAAGATCCCAACTTTCTTGATCAGGTATTAAAAGTAAAAGAAGAACTGGATGATAACGGTAAGAAAACTGTTTGGATTGAAGTCACTTTTCATGACATTGAAGATCCAAATAAAAAATTCACGTATAAACTGGAACCAACCAAGGTTTTGTCTTATAACCCCTTCAAAAAGAATGCGCATAAACATGATGCAATTTATCTTTTGGAAAAAGCATATGCAATTCATCGCATGGTAATGGAAAAAGACACTTATACAGATGATGCAGCTGTTATTATTGATGCTTTGTTAATGAAAAATTTTGATTCCAAAAAAACATACACTGAATTGAAAACGAAAAGAGTGCGCATAGGGCAGCGCGGTATCAAGCTGGATGATATTAAGAGGGTAAAACAAAAAGGTGTTGTTTATCTAAAAGCAGCCGAGGAAATTTCAAAAGCTTTGGATGCAGAGAAAAATGATGTTAATAAAGCGCTTGAAAGGTTAAAGGCCGGGAAATTTAAAATTGGCGAAACAGACATACAATTACAGGATGTAACTTACGTAAAAACAATGGTCAGTAAAAATCAATTTCTTCATCGGGAAGACATTGAAGCTATATCGGTTGAACTCAGTGCCGCATCAGATGATGTTGATGAGGTATTCAGGCGGCTTGATGAAAAAAAACTACGTGTTGGCGGAAGTTTGATTACTCTTCAGGATGTTGAGCAGGCTAAAAAAATATATCGGGAAAATAAGAATGATTATATTTCTGCTTTAACGAGCGGCCATTCCGACAGAGTTTATGCCGCTTTATTGGGCGTACCAGTCAAATATAAGACAATCAAGCAAGATATCAGACTGGAAGATTTGCTAACCGACTTTGCTTCAGGCATTGCAACCAATTTTAATATACAAATGGAGCTGGGAAATGATTCATGTGATTTTGATAAAATCAAATCCGGATTGAACGATATTTCCAGGGCGGTGATAGTTAAAATATTTGGTGAGGATCTGGATGCTAATCAGCAGGAAGTCATCTATTTTTTACGCACTGTCAATTCTGGATTTTATTCAAAAGCGGCGCAACTATTGGTTGAGCTTAAACCCGAAAAAAAATCGTCCGTTAAAAAAGATGTTCATCAGGAATTGAAGAGATTATTTTCGAATGCCCTGGATGAATCGTCTGCGCCCATTCCTGAAAATATTAAAAGAAGTTTGGAATCAAAATTGCATGCTTTTGTTGATAAGGAAATACCTCATAAACGCGGTCTCAATAAATATACTACAGCTCAAATTGAAACCTTTGATTACATTAAAGACGCGTTACAAAGAGGCCAATTACTTTCCCTGTCCACGAAGGAAAACGTTGGAAGTAGCGTTTCAGGCAGCCGTTTGTTTTCGCCAGCCAATGAACCGCGCTCGAAAGGTTTGGCTGGATGTCACTCTTATCAAATTGTCAATTGTTATGAGCGCAATGGAACAAAAGTGGTTTTGGTGAAAAACCCATGGGCTACTTATGTGCGTGACTATGAATATACAACAAAAACCATCGGCAACCAGAGGGTGAACGTGTTAAGTGCTGTTCCTAAATTGCAGCTTGGCAGTTTTTCGTTTTTTTATACAATCAAGCACAAGCTAAGCTATCTTTTGGGATTTAAGGATATAGACAAAGAGAATTTACGCAGTGATCCAATTTCCAATGCCGCGCTTCCCATGCCTGCTAAATTACCCAAAAATTTTGAGAAAAACGGATATTTTGAATTGACACTGGAAGATGTCACCAAGCGGTGTGATTCGATTCGTTTATCCGATCACAAAATCGCAATTAGCCCGTCTACTCCGCCAAGAAGCAGAAAAATGATTATAAGCTATATTAACTATCTGTTGATATTGGCCAATCTGCCGGAGCATGTGCGTAAAAATCAGGCATCTATTACTAACTTGATGATGAATACGTTGAAGATAAATCAGAGCACTCAGGATGCGGTCAAGGTGGATGCCAATTCCATATTGGCCATTTATCATCATTTACAGGGCCGTTCAGAGGCTTCACGGGATGCGCTGAAACGAGTAGGAGCCAATTGGGAGTTGGATGATGCCATATTACATCTTCAAAGACTATATCAGACTGAATTACCGCAATTGCGACAGCTTGATTCATTACTGAGTGAGGATAAAAAGCGGGCAACGCTATAATAAGGCTATTTTTGAAAGGATTGAATGCCAGGTAATGTGCATTGCCTATATGATTGCGAGTCCCGGCATATGACATGCCGGGTGACTCTAGGGGATGCATGGCAATTCATGCGAAATTCTGGGTAACGCCGCACCGAAAATGGATAACATCTGGTTCATTGTTTATTTGATCTCATACTGGCATCAGATATATCATTGTTGGAAATGATATATCATGTCACCTGTGAAACAATGCCCATGAAAAATAGAATTGTATTTATTTTAGCTGTCTTCTTGTCAACGATGTCATTCGCGTCAGTCGAGACGGCGGTATCACCAGAGTCAAGAATAAATAATTTCGCCTTTGATCTTTACCGGCAGGTGAGTAATCCAGACCAGAATGTCATTTTGTCACCTTACAGTCTGTCAACGATATTATCAAAATTAATTTACGGATCAAGCGGCCAAACGCGTGATCAACTACTTAAGTTATTCAAATCTGATAATATCAAGGATGCAAATACCATTAATGCTGTATTTGAACAATTGGATCGCACATTAAGTTGTAGTGGATGGTTAGACTGCCATTTAAGACAAATTGGAAAATATTTTAAATCATCAAGTAGTCAGTTTGAAATTGCGGACGCATTTTGGGCTGATACAAAATTCGGGTACAAAAATGCTTTCCTCAATAAATTTACAGGTAATTCATTTATTTCATTCAATACGCTTGACTTTTCTCGCCAACCGGAACAGGCAAGGATAACAATCAATGATTGGGTAATGAATAAAACTCATCATCGAATCAATGATCTGCTTGCACAAGGTACAGTTGATACTTCAACAGCTGTGATTTTGACAAACGCCATTTATTTTGAAGGAACATGGTCTTCGCCTTTTCAGCCGCGTGATACAAATCACCATGCCATTTTCTCGGTATCAGACGATACACAGGGGCAGGTCGATATGATGTTTCAGGAAAATAAGTTTAAATATGCGGATGTAGATAGCTTGTTAATGCTTCAGCTTGATTATAAGGACAGCCCGCTAGCAATGGCGGTTTTGCTGCCTAAGACCGGGTATTCGGTCAATGAAATCCTGAAATCCTTAACCGCGGAATCTTTCATTAAATTAATCAATGATTCAAAGGTGCAAACGGTGGATGTCTATTTGCCGAAATTTGATATCAAGTCTGAATTTGATGATTTGCAAAAATCGCTTATGTCACTTGGGATGACCGATGCTTTTACTGGCAAGGCAAATTTCAGTTTGATGACTGACTCACCTTTATATATTTCCAAAGTGATTCAAAAAGCAATTATTAATGTTGACGAACAAGGTACAGTCGCTTCCGCTGCAACGGCGGCTGTTGTTCTTCTTGGATCTGCCGTTCCTGAGTATCCTGTTTTCAATGCGGATCATCCTTTTATCTATATTATTTTTGATAAACAAACAAACGTGATCCTTTTCATGGGTCAATTCACCAGACCAGGCAATATCGTAAAATGTGGTAAATCCTGCAAGAAGAATGACTTGTCTAGCGCACCTGAAGGAATCATGCCTTTTAAGAAATCTTAAGTCTAAGGCTATTAACCATTTAGCCTGATATTGTTGATAAACAAGCCAATGTACAAAGATCAGGGACGACGGTGCAAGTTGCGCCAGCTGGTGTGAATGTCAAGAATTGTGGAGATACCACACATATAGATGCTGGCAGTTCAGCAGTTTGCACTACCAGTGATCCAGCTAATCCGGTTAGTTTCAGCTCTGATAGCCCAACATCCCAGGCAAGCGGAAAATACACAATAACGCACTAGAAGTTGAACCTGGAGCCTCATATTCATGAAGCCTATATTTTTATCCTGAATAACCGCATAAGTAGCGAAAATACAAATAAAAACGCAAATACAAAACATAAAACTTTTGCAATCGCGGTAGCCGCGCTTGCAATTCCGGTAAAACCAAAAATACCGGCGATAATTGACAGGATTAAAAATGTGAATATCCAGGACAGCATTGACAGGCTCGCGAAACTCGCGCCTGTTATCTGCAGAATAAGAGAGACAATAAAAAAGATAAAAAAGAAGATAAAAAGTATTTTTGCCATTTCAATTGAAATCGCGGCAACCCCGCCAAAGCCAAGCACACCTGCAATGATAGCGATAATCAGAAAAGTCAGAACCCAGCCTAACATATGAACTCCTTGTTCAGTTGGTTACTCAACTATGATAACAACTTACTCATTCAAACCATATGGTGATTATTACTTGAGAGAATGTTACAAGCAGCGGATTTTGGCATTGTCCAAACATTATGCAGTCCATGATCGATAACTTATTGAAGATATATGAAAATACTCTCGTCACTGATGTTGGTTTATCATGGGAGTAGAGGAACAAAAAGGGAGACATCTATGCCAAGCTTTCTGGTCAATTATGGTGGTCCGGTTAATGCATTAACGAGTATGCAGTCACAGTTTGATCATATTTTGGAAGAATGCAAAAAATTCTATGGTGGGACACCTGAAGCCATTGGTTTCACCATCAAAGGTATTAATGTTACCTATTACAAAATAGGTATTCATCGTATGATTAAAGTGGAATTGCCAGATAGTGTGGAAGAAGATTTAAAATCATCCGATAAGACTATTCGCCAAAAGGCAAAAGAGACACAGCAGCTTTACACTGCTGCGCGGGTCAGTGCAGGTGATTTCAATACAACCGGATACAAATTGCTGGGAAATAATTGTGTCAGCGCTGTTGCGAATATACTAAACACCCTCGATCCATCAATATTAGGCGGTGAAAAAAAGATTGTGCCGCAACTGCTTGATAAAAAAGTCGAGGCATGCACTCGGCTCCAATCCATGGTGCATGAAATGCTTAATCCACCGCCAAGTAAAGACAGCGCCGATGAGATTATCCCGACCAAAAAATATTATTCAGGCGGTGTGCCGTTAGGTCTTTGGCAAGCAATGAGCAGTCCTGGTAAAGATGCAAAAAAGAATATTGATAAAGCCAATTCGTCTGACAAACAGAAAAATGATGAGACGCAAGTGAAGCCCTGAATGGGCTCGCATCCGTTCTTCGGCGCGCGGTAATCCCATAAAGCATCCCGGATTGCCGCGTATCTTGTGGATATGGATATTCTTAATGATTATTGCCAGGTTACGAGGCAGTCCTGAATTAGAGCTCGCGCGAAGGATTATTTGAAGTTGCTCGCAGCTGGGGACAAATATCTGAATTTCGCAATACAGCCATTTTTAATGTACAACTTGTCAGAAACACTGCCAACAGGTTTGGTTTGCAAAACAATCTGATAGTTAATCAAGAAAACAGAGGTGCCTCGTTTCACAGTCAGCTTGCTTATTTTATAATCTCCGATTCCGGGACTGGAAACACCAGTTACCCAGTTTAATGCTTCTAAGCCGGCTTTATTTTTGTCTTGTTGATCTGAACATAGCAGCTGATATTGTTTTTTGCCGTCACGTTCCTTTGTAGCTTTAGCCCAGGCTTTTACAATGTCCATGGGCTCATTAGTAGCCAATACAATAGTTGGTACAAATAATACTGTTGCGATGCCAAGCTTTGCTGTGATTCGTTTTATCAAAGTCTTTCTCCTTTGGACGATGTGGTGGAAAATCTGTTTATATTTTTAGATAACCTTGCATGAAACGAATTATTAATGTCAACATTTCTTAGGCGAGGGTGTATCGTGTATGATTACACCTCGAACGCATACCATTCATTTAAAGGAAAAAATGTAATATGAATCAATTAGTTAATATTGGCGCCAGGGTGTCCGGATTATTTGCTGCAACATTGGTCGCGGGGACTGTTTTTGCAGGCCATGCTGCTGACTCAAAGACCATCATATATGTCGATCTTGATGCTAACACAAGGAAGGCGCATAGCCAATTGCAATCTCTGAAACAATTGGACGTACTAGGCGTTAATTTAAAGCAGCACTGGGCCGAAGTTGCTGTAACAAAGGAAGAATTTGCGCAATTGCAGAAGCTGAATCTATCAATTCGAAAAGCAGGAAATCAGTTGGCCAATTCAGTTGCTGTGCCGGATGGATATTTGAATCCAGAACAGGTTGTGCAGACGCTGAAAACAATTAGTACGCAATATCCGGCCATTACCAAGCTTTTTGAATTGGGAAAGACGCATCAACAGCGTTCAATGATGGCAATCGAAATTTCCGCGCATGTGGATGATACGAGTAAGCCGGTTATTCTTTTTAATGCCATGCATCATGCCAGGGAAGTCATGACATCTGAAATTGTTATGCATATAGCCAAGGTATTAACAGAAAATTATGGTAAGGATCTAGAAGTAACCAACTGGCTTGATCAATACCGTATCGTGCTTGTTCCTCAGGTCAATCCAGATGGAAATGCGCTAGTTTCGAATGGCGAAACCATGTGGCGTAAGAATGCTTATGAATATCGCGGGGAAGTCGTTGGTGTCGATATTAACCGTAATTATCCTGCCTATTGGAATTATTGCAATGGCTCAAATAGCAGTCCTTATGGGGAAGCTTATCGAGGCCCATCCGCGGCGAGTGAGCCCGAAACACAAGCCATGATGAATCTTGTGAATGCCTATAAACCGGTTGCAGAAATTAGTTATCATTCATACAGTGAAATGATCTTATATCCTTTTGGCTGCTCTAGTGTCAAAAACCCGTCAAAAACGCTTTTCCATTCTATTGGCCAGGACATGAATGCGCAAATACGCAATGATAATAACAGGACAAATTCTTATGAAGTTGGCACGGTACCTGAATTGTTATACGAAGCAGATGGCGGCGATATTGACTGGTTGTGGAAAGAGCAGGGCGTGTTTGCATTTGTAATTGAAGTGAATGCGTCAGACTTCCATCCGGATTATAAAAAATGGCGAAATGTAACTGTTGAACGTCAAGAAGGTGGCTGGAAAGCCATGCTTAGACGCATGACCAAAAGCGGATTCCGTGCGCATATTCAAACTGACGCACCCAGTGAGATAAGTTATTCACTCAAGAAAATTGAGGGAAATCAGAAGATTGCCTTTGATGCGGATGAACCGACACGTACTTTCTCGCTGCGTTCCTCAAGCGGATTGCTGTATCAATTGACTGAAAAAGGCAAATATGAAGTTACATTTTTCGTCAAAAACCAGCCCGTAAAATCCTTGACTGTCAATGTGGGCGAAACACTGGTTGATTTGGGTGATATTGCAATTTAACTTGATTGTTATATGGATAATTTTATTTCTGAAAAGTGTGCGCTTCCTGATGATTGTCAGGAAGCGCCTGTTTCTAGGGTTTGTAACTGTTTTCTGGTAGATGAATGAAATCAACGACAATACCATCTGATTCCGAGCAGCCGTTTGATAAAATACCTGATGAAATCTTGCAATATTTGTTAAGTTTTACCAATCATGAGGGCGCGCTGGTGAGTAGACGTTTCCTGGTCGCAGACAGGGAGATCATCAAAAATGAAGCCAGAGAGTCATTCAGCAAATATCTGACAACGAGGGCTATAAATTTTTCCTCGGTAAATCCTCTTTTGCTATTACATTATTTGATTGTTTTCGCACTTTGTGAGTTGCCGATGATATCTGATCCACTCAAAAAATCAGCCAGTATTGGTATCCTGTTATTACAATTGTACGAAGTGATGTATTTCTGTACCAGGCGTAATCAACTTGATTTTACTCTTCAACGCGAACCAGACGTGCTGACAAGCTCATTGTGGGCGGTTTCCTATATGGTTTCGTCGAATGATGAAAGTGATTCTTTCAGAACTTCTATTTCGCAGCAGGATCTTGATAGCATGAAAAATCTCACGAGTGATATGCTCGCGTATCTTGTGGCAGAAAATGCGAATTTGGACATCCAGACAAATGGCTTTGATGTAATCGTCAAAAGCATGCTGCTGAATTTCAATGAGAGTCTGACGCATACCATCAACAACACTTCATGTAGTTATTTATGTTTATTCAGCTTTTTGACTCCCGAAAATCAGGCGCAGAAACTGTTGCGCTTGACTCGCCATTGTGTTTCATTGCTTGAACGCCAGGTACATGAACCCAGGCCAAATTGCGTTCTGTTCTGATATGTTTAATCAGCAGGTTATTGACGGTGCAATAGATGATTTGCTAATAAAGACTGTTTTTGCTTCTGCAAGCGGCATACCCAAATGCTGATTTATCAAGTCAACCTTCAAGCCTTTGGGACAATCATTTTGCGCAATGTGTTCTAAAAAAACGGGTAACTGTTTTATTAATAAATCATTAGGCATTAAAATGATTCCTGATAATGATTAATGATATCAAGTAAACATAAAATCATGATATGCAAGGATGCCATTTCCATAAGCAAGTTACTGATTTATTGAGTAATATGATCCAAAAATAACGAATATACTCAGCCCTTGATTTTAGGGCTATACTTTAAAAAAGAAAGGTGTTTTATGCCTCCTAATCAGCAAGCCATAAGTGATTTTATTCAGCAGACCAAGGAAGTTGATGTGCAAATGCGGGAGCTTGCCATAAAAATGAATTTGCTGCGTCAAAATAATACTTCCATGATCAGGCGGATGTCTGAGCAATTGGCTGGGCTGGCTAATCTGATCGCAACGGCAAAAATCCTGGCGCAATATCTGCAAGACAATTTCAAGAAAGAGCAAGCGAGTCCTCCCATGCTTGCCGCATTACAGAAAAAAATTGAACATCTGGAGATGCAAGCCACGCGCTTGCAAAATATCAGTCTGCGCATGATGAACTATATCAAGGTCAATCAGCTAGACCCTGAGTATGCAATGTTACTCAGTGCACCCAAGCCGCCTGCTATTGATCCAACAGACGCCATGTTGGCATCGGCTCCAAGAGCGCCTACCACTAATCCAAGGCTGGGTCAGCTTGTCAAGGAAACGCTGGATAAACTTCAGGAAAAAGCGGTTGCTGCCGGTGGTAAATTAAGCCCTCATGACCGAAAGGAAGTTATGCGCGAAGCCATGAGTAAATTGCCTGATGTGAATGACAAGCTTGAATTCAGCAAAATCATGCGAGAAGAAATTAAGCGGCGTAACCTGGAGACATTAAGTCAAATTCACGCCCCGACACATGAGCCAGCTATTTTACCAACGCCACCGCGAGGTGAATCGCCGCAGCAACAGGTACATCAAACAAAACAATCTGAATTGCCGCTGTCACCGTTTGAAGAAAAAGTAAAGAGAATTGCCCAGTTGCCAACTTTTGATGAAGTCAAAAAGGAAATATATAAGGATACTACACTAACCTCCGGACAACGTTGGGAATTAATAGTGGCGGTAAGAGAAGAAATTGAGAATAATAAATTAAAAGCCGCTTTCCCTGACGTCCCACGCGCAGATGTCGGAATTAAAAAATGAATTGAGATACAGGCATCTGGATAACTATTGCAGGTGTGACGATTGCGGCAATGGCATTACAAAGAAATAGCATCAGCGTACGGCCTTAATGCAATAGCTATTCTTCCTTTATCATTGCCTGAAAATAAAAAATCCGGTGAGAAGTGCTGTCAAATACGCCGCCAGTATTACCATATAACTGATATCCTTCATTTAATTTAAGATTGACCAGCCTGGAAAATGCAATGTCTTCTTCTGAGTCCGGAAACTGTTGCCCGACAATTAATTCATATCTGGCCGCCATGATTGCCTCCTGTGATAATCGAATACAATAATTTAATTATACCTCTGGTTCCTGTGAATGGGGAACCATCCGTGGATTCCAGCAAGATAGAGTCCCCAGTCATTCATTTGGAATTTTAAACGGCTGCTATACCATTAAGGCAGTTTTTTGCGTAACATGAATGGATGTAAGAGTTGCCGATCTAAGGAGAGAATATGTCAATGGAAGCCCAATGCCCATTTCATCAGCCTGCTGGAGCCGGACTGTCAAACCGTGACTGGTGGCCAAATCAGCTAAAACTGAATATTCTGCATCAGCATTCATCCTTATCCAATCCGATGGGTGAAGATTTCAATTATGCAGATGAATTTAACAGCCTTGATCTGCAAGCTGTGAAAAGTGATCTTGCGGCACTGATGACAGATTCCCAGGACTGGTGGCCGGCAGATTTTGGACACTATGGTCCCTTGTTTATTCGTATGGCATGGCATAGCGCCGGCACTTATCGCATTGGGGACGGCCGTGGCGGTGCGGGCAATGGTAGCCAGCGTTTTGCGCCGCTTAACAGCTGGCCGGACAACATCAATCTTGACAAGGCACGCAGGCTGCTTTGGCCGATCAAACAAAAATACGGCCGGAAAATTTCCTGGGCTGACTTGATGATTCTCGCGGGTAACGTTGCACTGGAGTCAATGGGTTTCAAAACCTTCGGTTTCGCTGGCGGCCGCAAGGATACCTGGGAGCCGGGAGAAGACATTTACTGGGGGTCAGAAGACAAATGGCTAGGCGACAAACGCTATTCTGGTGAGCGGGATCTCGAAAATCCACTCGCAGCTGTGCAAATGGGCCTGATTTACGTCAATCCCGAAGGTCCGAATGGTAAGCCGGATCCGCTTGCCGCGGCAATAGATATTCGTGAAACTTTCGCACGCATGGCGATGAACGATGAAGAAACAGTCGCGCTTATCGTGGGCGGTCATACCTTCGGCAAAACACATGGTGCGGGTGATGTAAAACATGTAGGACCTGAGCCAGAAGCAGCCGGTATCGAAGAGCAGGGTCTGGGCTGGAGGAGCAGTTTTGGCAGCGGCAGGGGCGGGGATACGATCTCTAGCGGTCTGGAAGTAACCTGGACTGCCACACCGACAAAATGGAGTAACAACTTCCTGGAGAACCTGTTTGGTTATGAGTGGGAATTAGCCAAGAGCCCTGCCGGAGCACATCAGTGGATAGCGAAAGGCGGTGCGGGCGTTGGAAGTATTCCTGATGCACATGATTCGGCTAAGCGTCATTCACCGGCCATGCTGACGACGGACCTCGCTCTGCGCTTCGACCCGGTCTACGAAAAAATCTCGCGGCATTTCCTCGAGCATCCCGATCAGTTGGCGGATGCCTTCGCCCGGGCATGGTTTAAACTGACACACCGTGATATGGGGCCGCGAGCCCGCTATCTGGGTCCGGAAGTTCCGGCTGAAGAGCTCATCTGGCAGGATCCCATTCCAGCAGTTAATCATGAACTGATCGATGAAAGCGACATTGCCTTGCTCAAGGATAAGGTTCTGGCTTCCGGTCTGACGGTATCAGAACTCGTGTCGACAGCCTGGGCGTCAGCATCCACATTCCGCGGCTCTGACAAGCGCGGTGGAGCGAACGGAGCGCGTATTCGCCTGGCACCCCAGAAAGATTGGGAAGTTAATCAGCCAGTCCAACTTGCGAAGGTTCTCAAAACACTGGAAGAAATCCAGTCTATTTTCAATAATGTTCAAACAGGAGGGAAAAAGGTGTCGCTTGCTGACTTGATCGTTCTTGCAGGTTGTGCTGCTATCGAACAAGCTGCGAAAAAAGCGGGTCACAAGGTGACGGTTCCCTTCACACCAGGGCGCATGGATGCGATGCAGGATCAAACCGATGTAAATTCCTTCGCCGTACTGGAACCATTCGCGGATGGTTTCCGCAATTATCAAAAAGCGCGATATGCTATATCAGCTGAAGAATTGTTGTTGGATAAAGCGCAATTACTGACACTGACTGCACCGGAAATGACTGTTCTGGTGGGTGGTTTGCGTGTTCTTAATACTAACGCGGGGCATTCACCGCATGGCGTTTTTACCAGTCAGCCGGAAGTGCTGACTAACGATTTCTTTGTGAACCTGCTTGACATGGGTGTAATGTGGAAGGCAGTTTCGAAAGACTCTGATGTGTTTGAAGGGCGTGACCGTGCCACAGGTAACGTCAAGTGGACAGGTACCCGGGTTGATCTCATTTTCGGTTCCAACTCCCAGCTCAGAGCCTTGGCAGAAGTTTATGGAAGTGCAGACGGTCAGAAGAAGTTTGTTCACGACTTCGTTGCAGCATGGAACAAAGTCATGAACCTGGACCGCTTTGATCTGGTGCGATGAAAGTGCATAGAGCGGCAAGGAGTATCGCTATCGTACGTGAATATCAATTCCTTGCCTCGACTTCTTGCAATGTTATGTTTACATCCCCGATGTAATATTTGGATAAACCTTCAAATCCGGAATCAGTTCCGAGAAATACCCAGACTCGTCCATTGGCATCAGCGTTGACAATAACCGGATTATTCAGGTTGTTAACCTGTTTGATGGCAAATTGAGGATGACGCTGATCCACCAGTGGATTTGCCAGATTACCGACAACAACCGCATTTTTACCGCCGTTTTCCTGATTGCCCTTATCCACATTCAACACATAGAAGCCATTATGATTGACTTTTTCGGGTTCTATGGTGGATGCTCCGATTTTCAATGTTACGGATTCACCAGGTGATCCGCCGATCCCGGATAAACCTTCAGGTATATTGGTTGCAAGATTGACTGTCAAGGTTACCCGATAAGCTGTATTAGGCTTTAGTCCGGAAACGGGCGCTTTGATATACATGAAAAGATCGTCGCTATGGTTGTTTCCGGCGAGATAAATACCCTTGGTAAACAGGGTCTGATTTGGATAAGTCATCTGGTTCGCTGGAAGATTTTCCCAGCCCCATGACAATTCATAAAATTGTTCCTGGCCTTGCGGGTAATCGGTAAAATCACCTCTCCATTTGTCGCTGCCTGTTTCGAATGAGTAGTGAATGTTTTTTTGCTGATGATCTGCAAATGCGGGTAGGGCTGGCAGCAAAGTCAGGGCAAGTATAAGAGATGAGCGAATCAGCATATAAACCTAAACCTCGTGTCATTTTTTATACATTTTTTATAAGAGTGCAGCGATATCAACATTTCTGCTTTTCAAGTTTATAGGATTTTACCGACGGCTTCCAGCAGGGAATTTGTTAAGCCTCTGGAATATTTATTTAATATAATATGCGAGATTTGATAAATTATGCAGCCTTCTTACTTACATGATGAGATAACAATATGAAAAAGGCTCAATTAGCATCTGTCCTTGGCTTGTCCATTTTGGCAGCAGGTTTGTCAGCGTGCAGTGCATCTTTTACCAGTGATTCTACTTCCATTAAAAAAGTTGATGAAGTAAAGCTGGCAGATGGTACTGTGGTGCGATATGGGTATATACCAGTAGCACCTGAGTGGAAATGCAGGCAGCTTGACAAAATGCATGAATCGCTTGGCGTTGACAAGTTCAAAGGCATGATCAAGTTTGGCGGCGAGTATCAGGTTCAATTAGAGCAAGCTGTTGCCTATGCGAACGAAAAGCACTTAAAGCCTAACTACATTTTCTTGTATGTGCCTAAACAAACCAGTGTCAATGGATTCAACCTGGCTCCATTTTCGGAAGCAGAGGCAACCTATTATCAATGCAAGATATTGCCGCCGATCAAGAATTCATTATTTTAAGTGTGATCAAAGATGAAAAAAATTCATTTTAACAAGCTTGCCATCAGTATCACTGCATGTCTGCTTTTATCATCATGCTCTGTTTTTATGGCGTCACAACATACAGGTACAAGCATTGATGAGATTGAGCAATGCAAAACAAGGACTTGTTTGCTTAATCACGGTGCTGAAATTATCTCGCAAAAAACCAACAAAAAAGACGTCCTGACAGAAGAGATATTTCAAATCCAGAAGCCAACAGGTTCGGCATCGCGTGCCGTCATGCATGGCGCATTGGATGTTGCCACGCTAGGAATCTGGGAGGTAGCTGGAACACCTATGGAAGGTATAATTAACAGGCCGGATAAATATGGTATTCGTGTATTATATAAATCAAATGGAGAAGATATCAAAACAATAGAACTTGCACGCTAATAATTGCCAGTGGTTGCTGGGTGTGCGAACGACATCACGTTTTGATTTTAGACAGCTACCAGAAGTTTACCGATGTTTTGTCCGGTGAATAACATGCTTAAGGCTTTTGGTAGCTGATCGAAACCTTCAACATAAGTCTCTTTATATTTTAATCTACCGACATTCAGCATGGGAGCAACAATGGAAAGGAATTCGTCATGCCGGTGCAGGTAGTCACGGGATAAAATACCCTGAATCGTTGCGCGCTTATAAAGTAAATGATGCAGGAATCGCGGGCCGGTTTCGACATCATCCAGTGCGCCATTATACTGGCTTATTTGACCACAAATGATAATGCGGCCGTATTTGTTTATTTGCGGAATAACCGCATCGGTCAGCCATCCCCCAACATTATCAAAGTAAACATCAATGCCGTTTGCAATTTTTTGTAATCTATCCGCAAATTCCTTGCTGTTATTAAAGTTTTTGTAATTCAAGGCATAATCAACGTTTAATTCATTTGTAAGCCATGAGTTTTTTTCATCATTACCAGTAATGCCGATAACTGTTGTTCCATGCAGCTTGGCAAATTGAACAACAAGAGAGCCTACTGCACCTGCTGCACCCGAAACAATAATGGTTTCACCTGCCTTGGGTTTGCCAGCCTCGGTTAATCCAAACCACGCAGTACGCCCAGGCATGCCAAGAATGCCCAATGCTGTTGTAACGGGTGCGAGTTGAGGATTTAATTTTATTAATTCTGCGGCATGCATGATAGCGTGTGTCTGCCATCCTGAATAGGCATATACCCAATCGCCTTCACTAAAGCGAACACTGTTACTTTTGAGCACAATGCCAACAACCCCGCCTCTTTGAACGCAGTTAAGCGGGTGAGGTTCTTCCCAATTAGGGAGTCTTGATTGCTGTATGCGCATGTAAGGATCGACACTGATAAATTTTGCCTCTATCAATACTTCATTTTTTGCAATATCAAGAGAAAGATTTTGCGTTACTAATTCGTAATGATCATGGGTTACGATGCCATCAGGTTGTTTTCGATAAACCCATTGCCGATTTTGCATTTGATGCTCCTGAATTGATATTGTTTTGTGTCATATCATCATGCGCGCAATTAATTGCTGTGAGGGGTATTATATCGAGGATTTGCGATATGTCAATTTACGCCAGATCCGTTGCGTGTGCTCCGGTAGCAGGGAATGATGAGCTCGCACGCGGTCCTTGAGCATGTGAAATCAGGAAATGGCCGTGTGGAGGCGAGGTGTGGGAAATAAGTGTATGGGTATGATCAATAGTATCCAGTTACTATCGCCAATGACGTATTTTATTCGTAATGATATAGAATGTTGTGACCATGCCAATCCATACGGGCATGAGATACACAGCCAATTTCATGTCCTGCATAAATAACATAATGACGACAACAGATGCTAGGCTCGTAAATGCTATCAAATTGGTATAAGGGTAAAATGGCAATCTGTACTTGACGGACTCAAGCCTTACTGCGCGTCTGAAGCTCGAATGTGTAATTAAAATAGTTGTCCAGGTGATGATTATCGAAGTCGTTGTAATGGCAATCAAATAGGTCAAGGCTTTTTCCGGAATAAAATAATTCAAAACGACAGTAAATGCGACAACAATGGAGGTTGTCATCACCGCATTTTGTGGCACATTATATTTATCTGTTTTCGATAAACACGCAGGAGCGCTTTGATGTCTTGAGAGATTGGACAGCATTCTTGCTGCTGAATACAGGCAGCTGTTAAATGCAGATAGCGCTGCTGTAATTACCACGATACTCATGAGTTGAGCGGCAAAATGAAAGCCTACTTTGTCGAATACATCAACAAAAGGGCTGACATCTGCTTGCAGTTTTTGCCATGGATAAATGCACAGGACAGCTAGCAATGTTCCCATGTAAAATATCAAGATTCTAAATATGACCCCGTTAACCGCTTTGGGTACCGTAAAATCGGGATTTTCAGCATCAGCGGCTGCAATGCCCAGAAATTGGACACCGCCAAACGAAAATACAACCAGTACCATTGAGTATAAAAAGCCATGCAATCCATTAGCGAAGAAGTTATTGTTCAGGGTGTTTGCAATGTTGTTCATCGCCTGGGTATGTGTGCCAGTATGAAAAAGAATGAGATAGGCAGAAAACGCTATCATCATAAGGATTGCAGATACTTTAATGCCTGCAAACCAGAATTCAAATTCACCAAACAATCGGACTTGCAGGATGTTGATGAAAAAAAACATGCCTAGAATAACTGCGATAGTCAGCCAATGTGGCACGCCAGGTAACCAGTAATCCAGAAATGTCGCAACGACGGTTACTTCCAGCATGCAAACAATAGTATATTCAAACCATGCAAACCAGCCTGATAAAAAACCTAAATAATTACCGACATATTGATAGGCATAATGACTGAATGCTCCTGAGTTTGGCTGATGAACGGTCATTTCACCCAGGGCACGCATAATGATATACATTACTATCCCTCCGAGCAGGTAGGAAAGAAGAATGGATGGTCCGGTCAGTTGAATGGATTTTGCTGCGCCATAAAACAGGCCTGTGCCGATGGCGCCTCCAATCGCTATCATTTGAATATGACGGTTTTTGAGCTTCATTGTTGGCCTGCCTTTGCGGTGATAACATCATATAATCTCAGGGCATTATATCCATTTTAATGACAAAGGTATTGTTATATGAATACAAGCCAATATTGATAGATATAATGTGATGGATGAAACTATAGCAATGTAAATGCTGCTCATATATTAACTTTTGCCTATCGATACAATAGGAAGAATATATACTTTGAATTTCAAGGTAACTATTGTTTCCGTAAAAAATCAGGTTATCACCATACCAATCTTATGAATGGATATTCATGCTTTGCTTCGACATTCATTAATGACGATAACAGGTGAATGGATTGGATATGGGAAATATGAATTCTAAACATGGTCTATACTTTAAATGAACAGGGTTACGAGGATATTATCAGACGCAATTTATTGATTAATAGCATTAATTTGGAGATTTTTTAATCTATGGGCATATTCAGACGGCGTTTAAATGATTATGAGGTTGAGCAGCGTAAAAACAAGGAGAAAAAAACATTAACCAAGCATTCCAGTCTTTTCGCCAGACGATCGGAAGCGAATGATGGCTCACCACCCAAACAGTTTGCTGGGACAAGTACTCATGGTCATCATGTCAAAGCTTCAGAAAAATCAAAAAAATCAAAAAAATCAAAAGGATATTTTTTGGCGCCGCATAGCTATATTGAGTATTTTGGTTTGGAGTGTATGCAACGAATGGGCTTTAATACACCGAAAGCAAGATTTGTTGATACAGGTCAAGAATATGACTCGGAAATAGCAGTTAGGGAAATTGATGGATATATACCAATTGCCGCATTTATTCATACGAAAAAGAAAAATTCAGATGAAGAGGACATTGATCCGGATGTGATGAATGACAAATATTTGCTGAATGAAATATATAAAAAATACCGTATCGATTTCAAAAAACAAGTTGTTATCGATATAAGAACCGGAGAAGAATACAAAATATCAGGTAATCTGTTTGCTTCGAATATTGGCGCAACCATCGTGGGAGACATGGATTTTCAGCCAGAGCAATTCAATGTGGGTCTGGTGAGGATCGGTAACAGATTCTATGCTCACTTTATTGATAAAGAACAGGTTTCGTTTGAAGGCAAGCCGTATGAAGAAAGTATCAACTTGACAGATCCGAGAGTGTCCAGGAGTCGATTATTTGAATCAGCAAGTCGTGATCAGCAGTTGGCTGTCATTCATCAAACTTCAAAATCGTTAGAAAGAGGTGAATTCGATCAAATATTTTCAAATCCACGTATTAAGGCATCAAGCAAGCAATTGGAGATACTTAATCAAATCCAGAGCCTGGAAAAAATGAAGCAGAATATCAAAAAAACAGCGCATTCAGCGGTGGAATATCATCGGAAGAAAAATCAGGAAGATCCGGATTTTTTAAAACGTTTTGAGGAGAGAGAGAGGTTAAGGGGGATTCTTGCTGATGAAATCATAGCCAGATTGGCCCTTATTATTGATGAGGATGATAAATATGCCTTGAAGCAGATTATTATAGAGGATTTACGCGGGCCATATTACAAAAGCTGTGACAATATCTGTGCAAAAGATCTTGCAGATGAAACTCTCAAAGGTATGATATATCAGGATCAGTTACGGGAAATGAAAGCATTGGGCATTACATCTATGAGTAATGTTCTTTCTGACATAAAGGACTTTCTGGTCAAGGAACACGAAAGGCTGGTGGAAAGACAATCCAGAGATAAGGTATTAAGGATTGCTGCTTTGATCAATTCGATCGATGAAGCGGAAAAGACATTTTCGCAAAAGCCGCCTCACATACAAAAGAAAATCATAACATCAATCATAAGAAACATGGATATCATTGCGCATCACTCAGAAGATAGAATTGCGAAGACTCCGCAATCGGAAACAAACTGGTTGACATTTAAATCGGATCACAAAAAAGATTTATTGGCAATTAATCCCGATATGGATATTGACTCAAGGCTGAAATCAGCCAGGACGATGAAATATGATGATTATATCAAAATATTTGGCAAGGCATCCTGCAGCGATAAAAGCAGAAAAATTCTCATTGATCTTGAATCCGACTCTATTTCTCTTAAAAAATAATCTCAATTTTTTGAATTATTGCTAAATACCATAGCGAATCCGAGTCAGATCCTCATGACATTTTCAACAGGCGTGATAATAATATTATTTTTCCGGTGGAACATATGCGCGACTAACTTGTGGTGCAGATAATTGTGGAAACAACTTTTCATAGACTCTGTTTATGGGTAAGTTGATCAATTTTATCGAGTCTCTATCCATGATATGGGATGTTGTATTTGTATATTGAGGATTATTCAAATACGCTGTTTGCAATATCAAACCAAGCATTCTTGGATAATGAAAGCTGTTTGTGTCTTTATTGAGACGATTGATAAAATCAATGTTGCTTTTTTCTTGTTTTAAAAATGGATGAATATAGTAGTATTTCTGCTCAAGATAAGCTATTTCAATTGCTAAAATGATTTTTTCAAGTTTTCGTTCATTTGATATGTTCGATTTCAGGATTGTGTCTATATCACGGATAAGTTTTTTGATATCATTAGCATGGGTTGTCCTGTCCAGATCTTTATAACTGATTGCCATGTCTTTTAATTGATTTACAATCATGCTCACAGGATCAGTTTCAGAAGTCATGCTATCAGAAGCGCTGGTTTTCCTCTTTTCATGTTTGCGTTCCTTGTCAGCTTGTCTGGATATTTCTTTATGAATTTTTTCTAATTCAAGCCGGCTTGCTTCTATATCGATATCAACTTTGGCTTGATCAAAATGTTTGAATTCATGGCTCAACTTATATGCAGCTGTATAGTAATTAATTGTATTAAAGAGTTTGTCATTTGCGCTCTGTACATTCCTGTATAGACCGCTTGTATAAATAAATTGAAATTTTTTATCCAGCATGTCGTTAAGATTTTCAAAACCCATTTTTACGGCAGCATTATTTAATTCAGAGTGAATATTTGAATATTGATCGTATGCGGACAATAATTCGTCAATTCCTTTTCCGGAAATAGTTTTATTTTGTAAAAGGATCTTCATGGCTTCATTGTCACTTTTAAGTATTCTGAGAACATCTTTATTTTCCATCTCGTCCCAGTCACTGTTCCACTTCATGTTTTGCATTAAACATTGTTTGATTGCGCTAAAAATTCCTTGAATAATAGTGATATTTTCAATAATGTTCTCATTTTGTATTTTAATAAATGATATAAGGTTATCTTTGCCAATGTCTTGCTTAAGCGTTGGCTCAATTATATTACTATATATGGAAAGTAGAGTCGTATGGATTTTTTCAGCTATTTTATCATTTATGATCTCAGCGTTCTCGCCATCATCGATTATTATCATTAGATAACCGACCTGGTTTTCCTTGTCTTTTTGTCTTTGCCAGTTATTGTATTCACTCGCTGTATTCATCAATCCCAGTTCATTGTGGATATTGAAATTGATTTTTTGAATGAATTGTTTTGCAGTATCCGGGCCAAGCTTGCTCAAGTCTGCCAGCATATTCATGAATTTTTGAAACTGATTATTTTTGAGATGACATTCATTTACATATGCATCATATTGCACATCGGCGGTCAGTTTAAAGGCTTCAGAGTTTACGTCAAAGGAGGGTGAAAATCGTGTGCTCAAGTATGCCATAAGTGCATCGACATCCAGCCCGTTTTTTTTGAGATTTTCTATGATGCCAGCATTATGTGTTGATCCTTCGGGCAGTGTGGATTGAGGTTGTTTGCCTTTTTTGTCATAGCGTGATGGCAGATTTCCGGCAAGATGTTTGATATGTCTGATTTTGAGGTTTTTCCTATGTGTTCCGTAAGACTGAATGTCAGATATTAATGAAACAATTTGATATGATTTATCCTTTTTCAATAGAAGCATATCCTGGAAGTTTCTTTCGGTTTTTGGTTTTCTTGTAAAACTGAACGACGAAAAGAATTTATTCCGTTTTCCGTCATATATCTTGTCCATTTCTTCAAAAATCTTGTCAATTTTTTGTTTGTCAGTCAGTGTCCGGTCGTCGATTATACTGAATGTATGGTTTAATAGTTCCTCCATCAAAATGAGATTGTTTTTATTTTTTTCTTTTTTTAAAGTATTATATACCGATATTAATGCAGATAATAATGAATAAAGATCATCTGTTTCATTATATTTTAATTTGCATTCCCGCGTGATTTCATAATTTTCACCGGCTAATTTAGCAAGGATTTTTCCGCCATTTGTGATAGCATTTTGTCTTGCTTGTTGAAGCATCTGATTGAAAAAATCACGAGTCATGTCAGGATGAATTTCGCTAATTCTTGAAAATAATTCATCTTCTTGCAAGGGTATTTGTTTTTCATTAATTTCAAATTCAGTTGTACCTTCAGGCAGATTGTGTTTTTGGATTATTTCATTGAGCGTATTTGCGGCTATAATGGAATAGTATATGGATTTAAATATTCCAATCTCCATGCTTCTGACATATAGCCGTTGCTGAAATGACAAATCTGAGTCATCAAGGTTATTTCTGACTTTCGCCATATCGCACCCTATGCAGATAATGTCTCTATTATCTATTATAGGTGAAAATACCTGTCAGGAGATAACTGTCATATCTGGATATATATTAACAAGTCATTGATCATGTGAGGAAATATTTATGTATAATTCAATCATATACGCATAATTGATCTAATATTGTGTATGATTTCTTTTCATTCCAGCAGCATTTCTGGTTTGATAGTCGTATAAGTCCTGTCTGGTTTTTGCAAACAGATGACGCTGTGAAGCGGGTAGATGGCGCATTAATAGATCGTGATTGTATAAAGGGTTATTCCAGACGCGAGGCGCATTTTTGTCATGACTGATATTCCAGTCAAATTCATTCATATCCAGTGCAATCAGTCGATTTTGTAATTGCTTGATACCAGATTCAAATTGTCTGATCAATTCCACGCGCGAACTGAATTGTGTCCGATTACAATACCATTTTTGTATGTTCAACTTGACGAGTTCCAGTCTGGCAATATCCTGCATGCGTTCCGTTTTATTCAGTTTTTTATATATGTCTGTTGAATGAAGACGGCATTCCTTAAGCACATTGATTAACTGTTTTGATTCACTGGAATCGGGCTTGTAAAATGGCAGGCTGCATATCGAGACAAAGTTATCATAAAGCGAATTCTTTTGTTTGAATGCTTTGTAAGAGGTTGATCCAAAGAATGTAAGTTTGATATTATTTATGATCGATGGCATTTATCAATCTCCAGGTTTTGATATTATTTTTGACTAACTGTAACAAATATTCATGTGCGCGGAGATGACATATTGATTACAATTTTGTAATGTCTGGATGTTGAATCTGACTCTGAAATTCCAGGCCGGCTTCGTTGGTTTGCGATGACAGGCTGAGATGGGTAACTGCAGGATGCCGCTAAGCGAGCTGCGAAGCAGGCGCGGCAATCAATGCTTCATTCGCGATAACAGGCTTGTTATTTATTTGCTATTTTTTCAACTTGATGAGGTAGAATTACCGGAACATCCTTGTATTTGTCATACCAGTCACCTATGATTTTGATACTTTCAGTGACTTTTTTATCATGATATCGATTCTTTGAAAAAAAAGTGTTGAAAATTGATTGTCCCTTATTCATGATTGCACCAAATGCATTTTCTGAGGCTAACACTGATTCAACCATTTTGTTACGATTACCTTGATCTGGGACTCTTTCCATTATCCGGCAAAATTCTTCTGCCAATAGGTGGCGATTCTGGTTGATAATGTTCATATCTTTGGAAGATATCTGACTTGCATTCTTCATATTTAACAGCATCGTGATTAATATACGCCATTGTCTTGTGTCAGCAGCAAGATAAATAGGTGATTCATTATCGATATTTGCCAGATGCGGCTTGGCCTCATACTGGAGCAATAATTCGACCATTTTCAAATCGCCTTCCATCACAGCCATGAAAAGAGGAACACCGCCCAACCGGTTTGGCAGATTGGGATCTGCATTGTTTTTTAATAATGTTTCCGCAACGTCATAATACCTGTCCTGTGTCGCTTTATATAAGGGCGTACTGCCCATATCGTCCTGGTAATTGACACAACCTGGTTCTGCTCGGATGGCATCTTCAAGTAAATCAACCATGCCTTTCCGTGCGGCGACAGCGATTAGTGAGGATTGAAATTTGTCTCGAGTTTTCACTTTTTTTTGGTCGATAGCTGATGTCTCACGAATGTCATGTCTGATATCCTGCAGGCATGCTGACATGGCTTCCGCATTCCTATTATGCACAAACACATCACACGACAGTATCGCTTTGTTCCCGCATAAAAATGAGCTGATAATATGTTCTGCTGCCTTGTCATCAGGAATCACCTTGGGAGGAAGGTTGTTGGCATCGATTAGTGTCCATGTGTCTGCCTTTGGATCGTAACCAACACAAATTGCATGATTAATACTCTCGAATACAAGTGATACAGGAAAAGAGCATTCATTCTGCTTCATCCTGTTTTTAAGGGCAGTGAGATATGCTGAAAGGTTGTCCTCATCATACACATCAGCAAGTGTTCCTGCCTTGTTTACGCCGCCTTCTTCCCTTAGCTGTGCTGGCATAACAATTTCCATGGCCTTTTCAGGATCCTGAAATCGCGGGCTTTTTCTGCTTTCGTATAAATTTCGATGCAAGCCAGTGTGATGGAACATTTCGATCGCGTCGAAATATGCACGAATATCTGTTATATCTTGCTGAGGCAGCATTGGCTTTTTAAGGTTGCTGTTTTTAATATTATGCAAGCGCTGAGTGTAATCTTGCATGCCGCCTAACAGGAATGAAGACATGGCCGTGTAAGCAACACCAAAGCATACACCTTCAGGGTCTGGGTTGTATCCCATGTCGCGCAGCTTTTGCAAAAGCCACGTCTGAGTGCTTGGTGTTCTGGTTGACTGCATGATACTTTATCGACTGTTTATTCTTAATACATTTATTATAGCCGTTATCAGTCATGCTTGCATAAGGTGGTGCTTTATCTATGTTGTTAAAAAATAAAAAAAATATAACCAGGCAGGCATTATTCTAAAATAAATCCACCCGATTGCAGCTTGAACAGATTTGCATAGACGCCATTCTGTTTGATTAATTGATCATGGGATCCTTCTTCAACAATTCGTCCAGACTCAAAAACCAGTATTCTGTCAGCATCCAGTATGGTTGAAAGACGATGAGCGATCATGATGGAAGTGCGTCCATGCGTGAGTGTACGTAACGCATCTTGTATGGCGCGCTCGCTTTCTGAATCCAGTGAACTGGTCGCTTCATCTAGAATAAGAATCGGACGGTCAGCCAGTATGGCTCTTGCAATCGCAATGCGCTGCCGCTCACCGCCAGAAAGTTTGATGCCGCGTTCACCAACCAATGTTTCGTATTGTTCTGGTAATTTCAATATGAAATCTTCGATATGTGCTTTTTGCGCGGCTGCCCGAATTTCAGCCATTGATGCCGATGGTTTGGCATAGGCTATATTTTCCCGCAGTGTGCGGTGAAATAAAATTGGATCTTGTGGAACAAGGGCAATAGCGCGGCGCAAGGAATCACGTGACCCTAATTCAATGTTCTGTCCATCAATCAGAATCCGTCCATTCTGAATTGAGTATAAGTTTTGCAATAGGCGGATGAAGCTGGTTTTTCCGCCGCCTGAATGGCCAACTAGCGCAATGCGTTCGCCTGCATGTATTTCCACAGATAGATTATTAAAAATTGGTGCCGTTTTTTCTGGATAGGTAAACGTTACCTGATCGAATACAATCTCGCCATCGCGAATATTCAATTCTGAAAGTTGAGCATCAATGGGTACTTCAGTCTCTTCGCACAAGAGTTCAATAACACCATGCAAATCATAAGAAGAGGTCAGGAGATTTTTAACATTCTCGCCGACATCACGAATGTAGGATTGGATGATCGTATAAGCAAAAGCCAAATACGCCATGCTTTCAACTGTTGCCATGCCATGAAAAAAATACCAGGTTCCGCCACCCATTAACAGAGCCAGCATCCCGGCAGCCAATAATCGTTGAATCAAGCCAGCCAGATTGCCTAGATGATAGGCTCGTAGATTTTTAACCTGCAGGTCACTGGTAACGTTGAAATAGCGCGTAAATTCATACTTTTCCTGTGCATACGATTTGGTTGGTGCAATACCGCTGATGCTGTCGGCCAGATGTGCGTTAAAATGATCCTGCGCTTCAGCATAAATTCCTTGCGCAGGTCCTGATACCCTGAACACCAGGAATGAACTGATGATGATAAATAGAATAAGATACCCCAGCATCAGACCAGCCAGGAGTGGAAAGCGCAAGGCAAGAAACACCAGGCTGCCAATCAGGATGATAGCGGTTGGGAAAATGCGTACAAGAATCTGATCTTCAAATATCTCGATTTTTTGTCGGGCACGGTTTATTTTAGAAACAATGCTCCCTGTGAATGTATTCGCAAAAAAATTTTCCGGCAAAAGATAGACATGCGAAAAGGTATCGTCAAGCAAGGTTTTGAAGATTTTTGTTTCGAACGAGTTATAAATCAGATAGACAAATGAAACAAGTACAACTTGTGACAGATAAGTGCCAAGAAAAATTGCCAGATAATAAAGAATCGCTCCCTTGTCCTGAGCATTTCTTGTTGCGGTTAAAAATGAAGCAAGTGCAGTTGGCAAATATGTTTCAAGAAATGCGGCTGTCAGCAGGCCTGAGAGTATCACGATTAATTTTTTCGGTTGACGCAGCCAGTAGCGTGATGCGAACCGCAGCACATCTGAGAATGTAAGTGGTTGTTTTGTTGTTTGTTTAGAGGTTTTATTAAATGACATAGCTGCCTGTTTTGTTGCTCATGCCTAGTGTTTTCAGATAATCTATTGTAACAATAGACGCTTGAGTTTTGTATCTATTGGCAAATGACGGAAATACCTTTCGTAGCGAGTACGTCATAGAATAATCGACAAATTAATTCTTGTCTTGTTTCTATCTTATTTTGCGGTGCGCGCGGGATGTTCTGGGATGATCAAAATCCAGATCGGTGACAGCCCTGTGTCTTCTTTCGAGTCCAAATTGAGTGGGGTTATAATCGATTGCGTCTCTGGCAATCGATCGGTAGGCTTGTGCAGCTTTTTGCGGATACCATTCTGGTCTGAAATGTGAAATTTCAATTTCCCCGCATTTATTAATGAAGTGGGCGAAATACCTTGCCAGCCAACGATAGCTGCCTGGATAGGGTATAGAGACGTCTCCTCTATGTGTATCCATGAAAAACAAATTCTTGTTCTCATCTACGTAGAAAACAGCAACATGCCGTCCTTGTGCGGGATCTTTATAGCTGATGACATTCACACCAGATGATGCTGTCGATAACTTGGCTACATCCTTGTAATTTGCTGCGTTAAATTTATATTTGAATGGCAGATAAGCATGCGGCTGCAGTCCATATAGAACAAGTAGATCAGAAAGCGATTGGTCTCTATGCCTTAATCCTCTTTGAATGGTGATAATCTTGTTTCTATGTTGCTTCATTAGTTCATTCGAGTAATTTTCATGGTCATTTTCAGGTCGAGTGAGGTAATACTCTAGCCAGTCCAGAGAGCTTCCGGCACATATACCCTGCTGGATGACTGGATCATCGTTAAAGTAAAAGTCCAGATCACTGGACCCATGAGCTTGAGAAAATGACCGATAAAAACTGCCGCCATACTTTGTGGCTTCGTTAAATAGACCCATAATTACACCTCGTTATGCTTAGATTATAGCAGCTATCATGTGCAAATTCAGTGACGGCTGTCCTGACTGCGATAACAGAACAGGCTATAGGTAATTCATTGATTTTACGAAAAATACTCCCGTTATCGGCAATGCGATGTGACTTCTTGATCATTCAGGGTTAATGGCAGCATTCGTACCCGATGATCTATACTTAACATGGTGAGATATAGGCCCAGGCCTAGGCAAAACGTCAATGACAAATGCCATGCAAATTAACGTAAAAACAATCTCTCGCCAGATTGAAGACAATCTGCTGTCTTGTTTGAATCAGATATCTCTTTCACCTGGATGTCTGATCGCATTAAACCTGTCAAATGAATCTCTGAATCAAATACAAAAAAATTATCCAAAAACCAAAGTATTAAATTATTCCTTTGATGCATTTGAAAAGCAGTCACAATCTTCGTATACAGCAGATTTGATTATCGCTAATCTTGTTGTAATAAATGATCTGGATTTTAATCAATTGCTTGTCAATATCAAGGCGATGCTTGCACTGCGAGGAATATTGATAATTGCAGCGCTTGATCATCATGAAAAATATTTGGTAGCAGCAAATAAGCTGAATGGCAATGGTGTGAAGACGTTGCTTGATAATCAGGATCTGGAAGCCATTCTTGATGGCATACACATGTTTCATTACAGGCAATATGTTTCCATTGAAATTGATAAAAATACCCATATCGGTTTAACTATCGTTACGGCGGTTAATGCGAAGGAATTGGAGCCATTGATGCGGTTGACCAGACTTAAAAAAAATAACGAAGAACAAAAAATTGATGTCAATGTTAACAGAGAGATAACTGAAACAGAAAATGTTGAACATAAGAAGCGTGAGCATGCTGATCAGAAGGAAGCCGAGTCACTGGAACTTTCCGAGGCAGATGGTATTGAAAATGAGCAGCATGATAAAAATGAAGCAGATGTATCTGATCTCAATGGTGAATTGAATAAAGATGAACTGTCAGAAACATCAGAAGTATCTGATGAGGCACCAGAGTTGCATGCTGAATTGACAGATCAGGAAATTAATGAAAAATCGGATCATGATGCCGACAATGAAAAAATTGATGATTATGAAGAAGAGGTTGCACAAGAACCGCATGAAGGCCTTGATGTTACTGAAAATGAAAGCAAGGAATCATCTGAAGATATGAATGACATGGAATTAACAGATAATATGGGTGATGAAAATGATTATAACGTAGAGCATTCTAATGATAATCAAGAGCATGAAATACAAGAAATGATCGATAATAATTCTGATAACGAGGAAAATAGAAATGAACTTCATGATGAAGAGAATGAAAATGAAACGCATAAAGATCAGGATGAAGAAGCTGAAGAAGCTGAAGAAGCTGAAGATTCGAATACTGACAAGGATAACGATGAAAAAAATGAAGGCCATGCTGAACATGAAAATTTGTCAATGATAGACAGGGATAGGGAGTTCGTAAATGGTCATAACTTCGGAGAAAATGACTCTCGTCTTGAAAGCGAATTACAGGATAAGGATGTTAATGACATACACAAGCTGGATTTATTGGTCCGCAATATCAATCAACATGGGCAGCTATTGGAAAAACATGCACATGAATTGATGTATCATTATTCGAGTAGTAAATCAATGATAGAGCAACTCGAGTCAGCGGAGTTGAATGCTAAGGATCGGGATGCTATACAGGCTGGATTGCAAGCTCATTTAAGCAAGCATATTCAGCTATTATCAGCCTATAAATCTGCTTATAATCAACATAAGCAGCTTGTGAGCGACTTTTTGAAGGTGCATGAGAATGTGCTCGAAAATACACCTGGGTTAACGCGATATCATCAATTTATATCTGATTGTTTGCAGCGTGTATCGTTTCATGATGAAAATATCCGCAAGAGTGAAGCACTTACAGGTCCGAAGCTAATCTGACCTGTCATTGAAGGTGCATGGTTAATCAATCAAGTTTATTCATCCAGAGACAGTCTGAATTTGTATGATATTTGTCTTCACGTTGTTGTTTGATGTCATGGCGCTTGATGCTTTGTGCCATTTTGGCGTTAGTAATAAAAAATGAACTGAAATTGATGCTTATCCCTAAGCCTGGTGTTTGAGATGTCAATTTTAAAAACTGGTCATAAAAACTTTTCATCCTCGATCTGTGACTTTCTATATATTCAGAAAGAAACGAGTTTTCATACTCAATAATAAGGCTGTTGGCTTGCATGCTGAGAAATTCCCGTTTGCGAAGCGTTATTATCATATCATGTATGGCTTCTTTGTGCTTTAAAAACTGGACTGTCGTTGAATGAGATGATTTGATTTTATCAATTTGATTTGTGAATTCCGACACGCTGATACGATCGAATTTAAAAACGCTGTCTTGTTTAAAGAGAGACAATATTTCATCGTTTATTTTTTGTATTACAGAATAGGTGTCTGCAAGCACTAATTCGTTTAACTTTATCCGTTTTAATACGTCAATCTGGATATTTCGCAAGGATTGAATTATTGCGGCAATCAGATCAAGCGTGCCATCCGCAATTTGTTCCTGGCGGAATTCTCTCGCGATAGATAATAAAAATTCGAATTGCGCATCTGAAAAATTGTCGAGATTCAGTTTCCTGACAATGTCGTAAATTTCACGATTCGTCAGTATTTCCATGTTAAATTGTGTTAACAATGCTAATTCCAGTGTGTTCAATCCCTTAAAATGGTTCAGCCTGGAAACAGGCAGTCTCAAAATAAGGCCAATATCATCATGATCAAATTCCAATAGTTCGTCATACGTGATTCCTTTTTGCAATGCCAAATAGCAGTCGCGATCGAACCATGAATGCTGGACAAATTTTTTAGGGAGTCCATGGTGCTTCATCGCAAGGAATTGTGGTGGGGATAAGCCGGAATCCGGAAATTCAATTGGAAATTTTGCGTCCAATATGTCTGTTAGTTCAATAAAAAGTGCCGCCTGGCAATCAAAAAACAATGTTGCATGATCACTGCCGATTCTGAATTTGATATTACTTCTTGTCAGAAACTTGCTATAAAAAACTAATGGATCATCTTCCTTGCTTCTGGCCTTGTCTACATCAATCTTTAAATCTGCACATGTATTGATGCAATAATCAATGACATGATCCATCAATCGTGCGCCATGACCATGGCCTTTGTATCCTTCAAAAATATCCAAACGTGCCAGAGACAGATGACTGCTTCCAGGTTCATTGATTATGACGCGTCCAACTGCAATCTCATCCTCATACATTGAAATATTAAGTCCGACACCGAATCGATTTTTAAACTGATAATTTCTCTGTCCTGTTTGTCTAATCTTTTCGATTGTGTTCTTGATGACAGGCAATTGCAGCAAGTCATTCATGTCGACATGAAATTCGTAATGTCCTGATTTGTTGATGACCTTGATCTTAAGCTGCGCAATGAAATAGTTGTCACGAAGATGATATTTGTTTTGCGTAGTTTGTTGTGTGTGAATAATGATTTTATCAATATTTTTATCATAAGTAATATCCAGTAAATCATTAGAGAATTCATTATTGCCGAAAATGATTTGTTTTAGTGCCGTTACAACTATGGCGGCTTGTTCGCTTCCGGTGGTATTCGTATCTTTGATTACGGGTGGTATTTGTATATCTAACGGCGTGGAGTTAGAGTGAGTGCGCGATTCCATATATATTCCATAATTATTATAATAATAGTATTGTTCTGTGTTTGTTCTATATTTGATCTGAACGAAGTATATAGATTTATAATTAAGATATTCTTAATATATGATAATTTCCATGTTTATTCGCTCATTCCTGTCTCTTTGGATAATCACAATCAGGCTCCATCCAGGATTTTGTTAAGGATAGCCGGCTGTCATATACACGGGGTAGTATGGTCATTATTTAATCATGCTTTAATGAAACCCTTATACAATATACACCTGTTAGTGAGCGATGATTTACTATTAATTGAGGCAGTTATCATGCATGAACGATCTGAGATAGAAAAATACTCCCATTCTTTTGTCATTATATGTAATTTCCCTGGAGAAGAATATGCAGGCAAGGTCGAAAAGAAAATATTGCAGGGATTTGTCGACAAATGGAAGAGTGTTCATCATGATCCTGAGGCTGAACGTATTCATTTTATATATCTTCACAAAAATGATTCCGCGTCAATGTCAAAATTTCAGGTATTACAGCTTGCGGATCACCGTAGCCGTATTTATATTATCGGCCACTGTAAACCAGGTGCAGATGCTATCCGCAGCGATGCGATCTATCCAGTGCGTAATGGAAAAATTAAAAAGAAAATGTATGCACAGCATGAATTCAGCTATGTTGATATTGGCATGATTTTATTGCATAACATTACCAATCCTGAAGTATTATTGTCGCGTGAATCAACACAGGATTATTTTTCATTATATTCCATGAATCAAAGACTCAGAATTTGTGTCCCTTCCTGTTTTAGCGGAGTTGATTTGACGGATAAGCAAGGCAAGGTTGTTGAAGCATCGTTTGCCTTCAAGCTAATGAATTTCCTTGTCAATGGTAGTGATTCAAAAATGTTAAAATGTGATATTGTGGCTAGCCGTGGTTTTGTCAATCCTGTTCCTGCTCATCCATCACTGTCTAAATTTATCAGCTTCGTTCTTGATTCTGAATCTCGCCTGTCTTCTCAACAATCCGGCTTTCACAAGCGCTATACTTTGGTTAAAAATTATGAATCCATGACATTATTTCCACGCCATAAGCCTGATGTTGACTATAAATGGACGTTCATCATTTCTCCTGAAGCAGGCTATGCCGAGTTTACGAGTGGCCGTATTCGCATTTCTGCACTATCAAAAAAAGACGGTGCAAATCGACACATTCAACAAGTCAGATCCGAATTCATGCTCAATCATGTGAATTCGATCAATGATTCTGAATATCCCGAAGAACAGGTTCTGCTTGCAGAAAATATCAAGACAGCGATTACAACCGGCGTATTTCTGCATTCTCATGTTGAAAAATTATACGAATTACTCGAAGAAAGTGATATCCCAAAGCTTTTGCGGTCAGGTTAATCATCCATGGGTGTTTTCTGGATTAGTATTTGTATAGATCAGGTCATTTGTCGTATACTTGCGGCAATGTCAGCTAAACAATAAATATCATAGATCAATGACTTACAGGAAATCCGACAAGCAAACCAATAAATCTCATTATGGCTGTGCAGTAGAGGCAGCCCTGGATGTCATTGGGAATAAATGGAAGGGTGTTATCCTGTTTCATCTTTTGAGCGGCACTAAACGTTTTAATGAGTTACGCCGCCTGATACCGAATGTAACACAGCGAATGCTGACCTTGCAGTTACGTGAACTTGAAAAGGATTCAATTATCATAAGGACTGTATATCCGCAAATCCCACCCAAGGTAGAGTATTCGCTCACAGGCTTTGGTCAGAGTCTGAAACCTGTTATTTCTTCCCTGAAAGAATGGGGAACTATCATAATGGAGCGGGAAAATGCATAGCACAACAGCCTGCCTTATGCCCTTATTGGGGAAGCTTTTGATACATTAAATTGCAATAAGAATGTATTTCTTCTGTTGTTTCAGGAGCTGATCCAAATAGTAAAAATATATTTGATTTTGAATATACTGAATCATTACCAGCGTCACCTCTGGCTGCGCTATTTTCTGAATGTAGAACACCGGCATTCACTGTGGTTTGTGTTGTTTCGTTAACTGAATCAGTTTCGATATCTGGCTCATCATTATTTATCAGCGTATATGCTGGATCATTACTGGAATGACGATAAAGATTGATGGTGTCTTTTAATCCTTTTTCTACCGAAAAAGCATAGTTTAAAATGGCTCCACTAATGGCGAAGGGAATGGCGCTGGCAATCAGCGGCACTGATTTTTCATCTATTGATGCCTTGTCACTGACAGTTAATACAATACGCGTGAAATTGGAAGCGATTGTGGCTGCGCCGTCGCCTATGCCTGCTCCGCGTACTGCTAGTTTCAATGGTGTTTCAAGGCATTTTGGTTTGTAATCGCCTGAATCTGACTTGTTATTTGTCAGCATTTGATAGAGTGCGGGCAGCAGCGTCAGCAGGGAAGAAATGGATACCGAGATTGATCCGCCAATTGCAATGATATCCTTGAATTCGCTGTCAATATCTCTTACGCTGGGAATCTTGTCGAGCGCATTGCTTGTATTGTAAAAACTCGTAAATGGAAGAGGAGCCAGACCTAAAATGGCCAGAAGCATTGTAGTATAGGCATATCTGTTATTGGGAAAATCACGATTTTCCAGTTTTCTTCCAGCAATTCTCGCATTTTCTACACCGCTTTTTACGTTATAAATAATGACAGCTCCTATTGCCAATATGGCGGTTACGGCTGATGCCGCCTGAAGACAAATCTGATTGCTTTCCTCTTCAATTTCATTCTCATCCATGGAAAGCATATTAGCACAAATAAACTCATAAAATGCCATCGTGCTGAGATAAGTGTTTAATAAATTATAGGCACTGGATGCCCAGCAAAATGTGCTCAATCCCAAAAATGTCGTTTTACCAACACAGCCGAGCTCATCTTTTTCGACAACATGTGCTGCAGCCGTGTGTGAATCTTGTGAATGTGCGGCTGCATTGCTAGAACGATTAAATCCGTGAAATATCAGTGGAATACGTGTTGTCAGATTAATAATAGTTGAAAATGAAATAGTAGCGATTGAAGTGTAAAACCCGGCTGGATGATTTTTCACATTGGTGATGTATTGCACGAATTTCGGCACAATAAAAATGGACTGACCGGCTGACGCGATAATTCTGGCTGTTGATATCAATACTGGCGCAACAATTTTTTTTGTAACAGACCAAACAGCTGCGGTTGAATCCCTGGCTATGTCAAGTAACCACATCTTTTACCTCATTTATTGTGTTGTTATTTTTTATATATAATTTTTTGGGTCCAATATTATAAGTGCTGATACTTAAATGAATCTTAATGATGCAAATATTTTATGAATCATAATTTGCAAGATTAACGATATCTTATGCATCTAATTGGCTTGTTTAGGTTGATTTCGATACGACCAGCATTATTTGAGAAAAAGAATATGATCAGGCAATCTTCAAACAGACTGAGCCAATCAAGTCTGGTTGTATTATTGGTTGAAAATAAAGAGCTTTTATTGATATACGGGTAATCTATAATTAATATTGGAAGGGTTGTAATGGTTTAATGCGAGTTAAGAGAGGTTTTATGACATCAGAAAGAATAGTTCGGATTTTCGCTGGTGCAGTCATCTTGCTTTCTTTGTTATTTGGTGTGCCGGCAAGCCCATTTTATTATAGTACTTATGTGCTGTGGATCACGGTGTTTGTAGGTATCAACCTGTTTCAAAGCGGGTTTACCCGATTTTGCCCGCTTGAAATCATCCTGAAGAAAACAGGTATTTGTCGGAATTGATCTTAACAGACACGTCATCCTATTTGACTCTGATCGCATGACCGTTGGAATCAGATCGAAAGGTTACTTTTTCCACCTTCAGTCTTGTTGGATCGGGCCTGCTGGAAAAAATCGAATTAAATGATGAAGTGAGTTTGTTGGAAACGCTGCTTGTATCATGCTGTTCTCTGCCTTCCATTTGTGCGGAAAACTTGCGGTCTTCACTGATGCTGAGATTGGCCTGGCTGCCATCATGGGTTGTCATCATGATCGTTGGGCTGGCAATGACATTGACACGATTAATGCCAAGCTTGGCTAACTCAGTGACTAGACGTTCAGCGAAGGATGGGTAAATGTCACGCCCGCTTGCCGCCTGGCAGGCGATCAAATCGATGGTGAATTCAGTATCCAGCTGTGTGCCTGACTGAACCATTTTGGCGTGTATTTGTCTGGCAAGCTGGGATGCGTAAATTTTCTTGCCTGAGTTATCTGACAAGCAATTTGAACCGCTTGAGCAATGGCCAATGAAAGTAAGTGTTGTATTTTTGGAAATCGAGAATTTTGCATTGACAGCTGAGAATTGATCCGGTTGAACCTGAATCAGGCTGGCGCCTAATCTTTCAGATCTTTTTTTTCCATAGGCTCTGAATTCAATCTTGTCTGCTGCGAAGTCGATGACTACTTGTTTGTTATGATTGATGCGATCAGTGGCTTTATGTGCCTCTGGAGTAAACAGGATTGGACTGGCGCGGGATATTAAATCATTAAAACCTTTATCGGTATTCCTTGCAGCTTCGGCAGAAGGAGAGTCAGGCTGTTTATCCTGCTTTTCTGCGGCACTTGTTTTTTTTGCGGCGTGATCACCGCTGCTATCTGAGCGATTAGTGGAAGATGGTTTTTCAGTATCGGGCTGCTGTGACTGCTTCGTGCCGATTCTGGTGATGTCATCCAGTTTGTTAATGATATTGCTGACCGATGCGGCTGGCAGATATTCGGCGGTATAGGATAAGGCGGATGAGATCAGGTAATCTGAAAAGTCAGTTGGGCCGTCTTTTTTAATGCCTTCAATCGCAGCAGCTAACAAGGTCAGGGCGTGATTGATGTTTTTTTCAAAATCTTCTGTTTCAGGAGCTTCATTTCCAGATTTTGTTCTTGCCTGGTATTCAAGAGCAGCCTCTTCGTTTATCAAATAAATAAGCAGATTAAGATACTCTAATGCAATCCGCTGCTTATAGGCAGCATCCTTTTTGAGTCTGTCTTCATCTATGTTTTGAAGGGCTTCTAATGAAAAGTCACGTGGTTGCATATTCGCTCTTGATCATTGTGATAGTAATATCGGGATTTATTAATTATAGCCATAACGGATTAACATATTATTATTAACCGGGCTGCAGATTGAAACTTTAATTAAATCATTGAATTGGATATGATTGTACTGGCCGGTTCTGCCAGTCCGCCTGTGCGATCACAACGGGCGGACTGGATTACCTTGATATTATTGTCTTCGTACGATTGCTGTTGAATCAGACAAACGATGTGTTTGTTCATCTTCTGATTCACTGGTTTTTCTTGCTTTTTCAGTAGCTTGATGACTCGAAGACATTGGGTTGCGGCTGCCAAAAAGGCCGTTTCGCTGGTACCCCACGCTTGCATAGCTTTCACTGAATGCAGCCTGAATGGACAGTTGCATGGAATCCTGAGTAGCAAATACATTAATAAGCATAGCTTGTTGCACTTCTCGAATAATAAGCTGGTTGCCGACAATAGCTACTTGCAGGCTGTACGTTTGCATATAAAGGCTCATGGCAAAGCCGCTTAAGTATTCCATCTCCTCCTGTTGACCGTGGTGCGCCTTGGCTGATGACTGCTGTGGCCGAGGAAGATCTGCCAGTCCTTGACGGTAAATATCGGCAGCCAATTCATCAAGGGTAGATTTATCCATGTCTTCCGGAAATGCTACTGGTTCTTTTATCAGTTCTTCTACCTGCAACCTGGCTGCCAATTCGTGATCTGATTCTTCCTGGGATTTGACAGTGACACGTTGTGGTTTTGGCTCGGATCGCGTTTGTACGACAGGCGCTTTGGTTTCTGTCACGACTGACTGCTTGCGCGGTGCCGGAGTGACAGATGGTGTTTCCACTGTTGCGCGATTATTGCCGCCGGAGCTGGCCAGATTGCCGCCTGGTGTGCTGTAAGGATGGACTTTGGTTTTATTGAAGAAATCCACTTTTTCAGCCACATTGCCTTTTTCGGATGTGCCGGTTGATTCCTGCTTGCCAACCAATTCTGATTCACGGGCTGTAATCTGTGAGTGTTTTTTAATTTCTGCCTGTTTGGGAGCACTCTTTGTTGGCTGATCTTTAGCTGCAGTAACCGATTCTGACTTTACACTGGTTTTGCTGGTTTCTGAGCTGGTATTTGTAACAGATGGGTTGGCATGTTTTCTGGCTAACTGCTTTTGTGCATCAGGCACTTCTTCATTCATCTTGGCCCGACGCTTATTCAATGCGCCAACAAGATGGCTAAACAGGGAAGCTTGCTGTTGTTCTTCTTCTGCCTGCTTTTGTTTTTTGGCAAATTCTTCATCACGTTTTTGTTTACGTGCCGCTTGGTATTCGGCATCTTTCATTTTTTCAATTTGAGCTTGAATTTGAGCTTGCAAATCGCCAGACATGAGTCGTTCCTCGTTTTAATGTGACCAACTATCGGTATCGGTTGATTAGTAGAGAGATCATACTTGATGTACCTTAACAGATTATTAATCAAAAGGCTATCATCAGCGACCTCTCGATACCTGATGAAATATCCTTATCAGACAAGGCGTTAAGTCCATCAAGACGCCATTTGTGTTCTCTGAATTCCTGCAGATTCGATCCTTATCGTTTAATGAATGGTAAAAATAAATACATAAAAATCAATGCCTTAATTTATGCAAGTTTGCAGGAGCCAAAAATAAAAGAAATTGCTGATGCAATCTTAAAAGATATGATTGCACTTTAATCATATGTTAATAAATTGATTATATAATGATTTTATAAAATTAAATAATCAAAACGAGAGAGTGATATGCAGCATAGATATAAGTATGGCATTGGCAGTTTTTTCGATTATGTAATGAGGGTGCCAGATGAGGCAAATATATTTGGAAAAACCGCATCAAAAAATATGGATGCTCTTGTTAATCCAAAACGCAGAAATAAAAATGTTCCTGAAAATTACGAACAAGCTGCCATTAGAAAAATTCAGAAGATAAAAAATGTCAACTATAATCAGGCTGTGGCAATTTATAATCGTGTGAAAAAGGAATTAAATAATGCTGACCTGCCCCGGGATTTTCAAACCAAGCTGATTTAGAGATAATGCCCCTCAAACGAGGGCATTGTATGAAAAAGAGTCGATATTCCGAAGAACAAATCGTTCGAATTTTGCGCGAAACT
>Ga0070740_10000958_pt1 | contig 45578 bp, 36 predicted proteins | sample Coa_R2_FD_67286 | JGI IMG/M metagenome (GOLD analysis project Ga0070740, IMG submission 67286) | Surface soil microbial communities from Centralia Pennsylvania, which are recovering from an underground coalmine fire - Coalmine... | ecosystem: Environmental > Terrestrial > Soil > Unclassified ... | reverse complement strand
CGCGGCCCGAATGGTAAGCCAGGGATCATTGTTTGCCCTGGACGAAGTGACGAAAGGCGAGGTGAGGAGATGAAGGCGGTCGTGATCAACTGTTCTTCCACGCCCACTCACCTTGCGTTTCTCGAACCCAGGATCAGAAAGGGACATGTTTCATGAACAGCTCAACGATCACCGTGACCGATCTCTTTTGTGGCGCGGGCGGCTCGACCACCGGGGCGGTGCAGGCGGGCGCCGAGGTACGCCTGGCCGTCAATCACTGGCCGCGCGCTCTGGAAACGCACCAGACCAACTATCCCGGCGTCGAACATGTGCTGACCGATATCAGCCAGACCGATCCCCGGCGTTTTCCCTCGACAACCCTGCTCATCGCCTCGCCGGAATGTACCTCCCATAGCCTGGCCCGTGGCCGCAGACGGAAGGGTCAGGGGCAGACGGAACTCTGGAAGACGAGCGCGCCGGACCCTTGCGAGGAGCGATCGCGCTGCACGATGTGGGACCCTCTGCGCTTCGCGGAGTACCACCAGTATCCCATCGTGATTCTCGAAAACGTGGTGGACGTCCATTACTGGCGGCTATGGGAGGCGTGGCTGCACGCCTGGCAGGCGTTGGATTACACCTGGGAGATCGTCTACCTCAATTCTATGTGTGTCCCTCCCACGCCCCAGAGCCGGGACCGCATGTACTTCGTGGCCTGGAAGCGCGCCAACCGCAAGCCCGCCCTTTCGATCAGGCCGCTGGCCTTTTGCGCGCATTGTGGCAGAGATCGGCAGGCCGTGCAGTGCTGGAAAAACCCAAAACGGCCCTGGGGCAAGTATGGACGTGGCGGGCAGTACGTCTATCGCTGTCCGGTTTGCACCAGGGAGGTGAGGCCGTACTCCTTTCCCGCCGCGACCGCGATCGACTGGTCGTTACCCATCCAGCGCATTGGGGACCGCCCACGCCCGCTCAAAGCGAACACGCTGCGCCGCATCGCCGCCGGGCTGGAGAAGTTTGCACGCGAGCCGGACCTTGCGGGACGCAATCCCCAACGTGCATTGGTAATCGCTGCTCACCGCGAGCCCTGGCCAAAGCCTCCAACGTGTGACGACACGGTAAGCGTCTCGCCTGCACCCTTTGTGGCCGAACTGCATGGGACGTCTACGGCGCGCCCGGTGGCGGAGGCTCTTTCGACCGTGTGTGCTGGCGGCCAGCATCACGGCCTGGTCATCCCGCCGGCCTGGTTGATGGCGTATTACCAGACCGGCCAGCTTTCCCCGGTCAGTGAACCGGCCTCGACCGTCACCACCCTGGAGCGCCATGCCTTGATCGTGGCCGGTTCCACGCAGGAGAAGCCGCGTGTGGAGGACTGTGGGTTCAGGATGCTTTCCCCCACAGAAATTCAGGCAGCAATGGCCTTTCCCTCCACCTATGTGGTGACAGGCACGCGCCGGGAGCAGATCAAGCAGCTCGGCAACGCCGTCACGCCGCCGGTGATGAAGCTGCTGGTCAGTCGATGTATCGCTGCGCTAGCTTGAGAAGCGCGTTGAGACAGTCCCGCTGCAAGACAACCGAAAATGAGGAGGCGCTATCTTTCCCCTCCCCATCACGAAATGGCCCGCTCTCGGTTGTCTTGCAGGGTCAAATCGGCCAAAGAAAGCGAGGTTTGGATGAAACACACCCGATCGGTTTGCCCTGCATGCGGCGCAACTTTCGCCGGCGTGCGGGCCTTCGACGCCCACCGGGTCGGTCCCTATATCCCTTGTGGCCGGCGCTGCCTGACTCCCCTGGAGATGCAGGCCGAGGGGATGATTCAGGATGCGCGCGGCTGGTGGATGCCGCCCGCCGCAAAAGCGCCAGGGATAAAAGCCAGGAAGATCGTGAAATCAGCCACACGAAGATAAGGAGGAGCTTTGATGACCAATCAGCCACACGACGAACAGCCACAGGAGCAGCCGAAGCGTCACCATAAACCGAAAGACCGGGGACACGGCGAGGGATCTGTTTTTATGCGCAAGGGCGGAGATCGCAATAAACCCTGGGTCGCTCAAATTCCTCTCGGCCGTGGGAAAAAACAAACTGTAGGATACTATGCCACAAAGCAGGAAGCAGTTGTGGCCAAGAATAAAGCTTTGCAAGACATTGAGCAATTACAACGAGTAAAAAACTCCAGGCAAACGTTAGGGGAGTACCTTGAGTATTGGCTGGAACATGTTCATAGGCTTTCTGTGAGATTGAGCACGTATGTTCAGAATCGTGCTCTGCTTAAACTTCATCTTATTCCTGCCCTGGGCAATGTTCCGCTTCAGAAGCTAACTGCAAGAGATGTACAGCAACTCTACAGTAAGCTACAGGAACGCTTATCAGCCGGACGTGTGAAAAATCTTCATGTCCTCCTCCATAAAGCACTGAAACATGCGATGGAGGACAATTTAGTAAGAGAGAATGTCTGCGACCGCGTTACTTTACCTCGCATGGAAACTGATGAGAGACCAGTTTTAACGCAGGCCCAGGCTCGATTGCTTGTCCAGGCGGCGAAAGAGACGAGGTTAGAAACACTATTAACTGTTGTCGTGACGACGGGAATGAGGCATGGAGAACTTCGGGCATTGAGATGGCAGGATGTTGATCTCGACAAAAAGGAGATCCATGTCCGTTATTCATCGGGGTGGGTACCTGGCTATGGTAATGTCCAGTCAGAACCCAAGACAAAAAAGGGGAGACGGACTATTGCTCTTCATCCCTTTGTGGTAGAGGCTTTAAGGAGCCATCGAACAGAGCAGTTAGAACAGAGGCTAAAAGCAGGTGCTGCCTGGCAAGATCATGATCTTGTTTTTCCTGGTCGAACGGGCAACTACTTTAACAGGCCCACCCTCTACAAGAACTTTCACAAAATTCTTGCTAAGGCGGGGCTACCTCGGATACGTCTGCATGATTTGAGGCATAGCGCAGCAACCATCCTGTTAGCAATGGGGGTCAATATACGGGTGGTGCAGGAGATTCTCGGACACAGTAGTATCAGCATTACGCTGGGAATCTATGGGCATGTACTTCCGGGAATGCAGGAAGAAGCGATGCAAAAATGGGACAATGTGTTAGGTGAGTAGTGCAATAGGTGTCAATTGGGCTGTCAACGGCTCTCTTGGCGGGAACATGGGAGTTGTAAAAAAGCCAGGAAAGCCGTTGCAGCCCACAGAAAAAACCTAGAGCTTAAAATTCCACATGTATGTATGATAAGTCAAGAGGGGAGGTTTCTGGGAAAAGATCGCTTGACCCGAACGCCGCTTGCATGCTATAAATTAGTCAATCGAATGAATAACTTTTCGTAAAGCGAGGAGGGCGGGTGAACAGGACAAAGGGCGGCGACGAGCGGCGGACCAGGATTCTTGAGGCGGCGATTGCTGTGCTGGCGCGTGAAGGGATCGGGGAGACGACCACGCGCAAGATTGCCGCGCAGGCCGGGGTGAACCAGGCCATGCTGCGTTACTATTTTGGCAGCAAGGACGAGTTGCTCTTTGCGGTTTTGCAGGAGATGATGCGCCAGGCGCGGGAGATTGTGCAGCAGGCGACGCCGCGCGGGAGGACGCTGCGCGAGATGGTGCGCGAGGGGCTGCTCGGCTTCTGGGAGCAGTTTGAGGCGCGGCCTGAGTTGCAGGTGATGCAGTACGAACTGACGCTCTACGCGCTGCGCAATCCCGCTTCGGCCTGGCTGGCGAGCCAGCAGTACGATGGCTACTGCGCGGTGGTCGAGACGCTGTGCGAGGAGGCGTTCGCGGCTGCCGGCAGGGAGTGCGCGTTGCCCTTTGCCGAACTGGCCCGTTTTATCGTGGGCGGCCTGGATGGACTGATCTTGCAGTTTATCAGCAATCCCGATCCCGCGCGGGCCCGGCGCGACCTGGACGTTCTGGCGGACGCGGTGGTTGCGCTAGCCGAGGGAAAGTCTCAATCCCATCACGGAAGCCCAATAAGGCCGCCTGGTCGGGATCGCTTGCCACAGGGCGAAGTATATTTCTGATCTCTGAAATAGTCACGGGACATGGACCAGGGAGAAGATCATGACGCAGACAACCGCGGTCCGGCAGCGGGAGCGCGCCGGCGACTATCCCTATTATCGGGAAATCTTCCGGGGACGGCCTATGCCGTTCGCTTATCTCGATCTCGATCTCTTTGAGGAGAATATGCGCCAGATCGCGGCGAAGGCCGGCGGGAAGCGCATTCGCGTGGCCTCGAAGTCGCTGCGCTGCGTGCAGGCGCTGCGGCGCGTGCTGGCGGCTGATACCTGCTTCCAGGGACTGATGTGTTTTACGGCCAGGGAGGCGGCGTATCTGGCGGGCCAGGGCTTTAGCGATCTCTTGCTCGGCTATCCCACGTATAACGCGCAGGACCTGGGCGTGGTGGCGCGGGCAACGGCGGAGGGTGCGCAGATTACGCTAATGGTCGATTGTATCGAGCATGTCGAGCAGATCGAGCGCGCGGCCGAGCAGTACGCCGTGCGCCTGCCGCTCTGTCTGGATGTCGATATGTCGGTGGAGTTTCCCGGCCTGCACTTTGGCGTCTGGCGCTCGCCGCTGCACACCGTCGAGGAGGTGCGCCCGCTGCTGGAGCGCATCCAGTCCTCCCAGCGTGTCTGGCTGGACGGCGTGATGGGCTACGAGGCGCAGATCGCCGGCGTGGGCGACCGGGTGCCCGGCCAGGCGGCGAAAAATACCCTGGTGCGCCAGCTCAAGAAGCGTTCCCTCGGCGTGATTGCGCAGAGGCGCAGGGAGATCGTTGAGTTTATTCGCTCCTCCGGCGTTGAACTGCGTTTTGTCAACGGCGGCGGCACGGGCAGTCAGCACACGACGCGCGCGGAGTCGGTGGTGACTGAGGTGACGGTCGGCTCCGGTTTCTATGCGCCTGGCTTGTTCGACCATTACAAGGATTTTCGCTATCAGCCGGCGGTTGGCTATGCGATCGAGATTGTGCGCCGGCCCGCTCCCGACACCTACACCTGCCTGGGCGGCGGCTACACGGCCTCCGGCGCGGCGGGACCCGACAAGCTGCCGCAGCCCTATCTGCCGGAGGGCGCGCGCTTGGTCCCGCTGGAGGGCGCGGGCGAGGTGCAGACGCCGCTGATCTATCGCGGTCCCCATCGCCTGAACCTGGGCGATCCGATCTTTATGCGCCACGCTAAAGCCGGCGAGATCTGCGAACGCTTTACCTCTCTCGTCCTCGTCCAGCAGGGCGAGGTCGTGGGCGAGGTCGCTACCTATCGCGGCGAGGGGAAGTGTTTTCTGTGACAACTCCCCACGGCTAAAGCCGGGGGCTTCTCAGACGAGCACCCCCATCGGAGTGTTTAGCGTCTGAAGGCAGTGCCCCTGCCTTGAGAATATTTTTTGCGGCATTGACATCACGGTCAGCTACATAGCCACAGAAAGGACAGATATGTGTACGAACACTGAGAGACTTTTGCACGATCTCTCCGCATTTGTAACACTTCTGGCTTGTGAAATGGGGGGTCACTCGTATGACCTCATGCCCAGCACTTGCAGCCTTTGCACTCAGTATAGCGAGGAATGCGCCCCAACTGGCGTCCATGATGCTTTTAGACAGGTGATGGTTTTTGACCATGTTGGTGATAGTCAGGTCTTCAACGACAATACGCCGATAGCCTTTAGCGTAAGGCTTAGCCGTCTTGAAATGGTGGTCACGCCGTTGACGCTTAATCTTGAGATGGGTTTTCGCCACGTTTTTAGAAGCTTTACGGTGTCGATGACTCCCTTTCTTACGTCTGCACATCTGGCGTTGTTTACGCCTGAGTGTGCGCTGAGATATGCGATAGAAACGGGGATTCTCAACAGTGTTACCCTCAGAGTCCGTCAAGAACGATTTCAAGCCAACATCTATCCCAATGTCAGGATGTTCACAGTCAGTTGGTTCGTGCTCAGCACGTGGCTCAGTCTCGCACACGATCAGCGCGTACCAGTGGCCATCGGCACGCAAAACCAGATGCACCGTCTTAGGTGTTCCCTCGAGAGGACGATGCATCTTGATCTTGAGAGACTTGCCGATCTTAGCAGGCACGATCAGATGTTTCTTGTCTTCGTGCAAGTAACAATCTTTGCTGTACTGCCTGAGTTGAATGGAGTGCCAACGATTCGGCTTTTTGAAGCGAGGGAACCCGATACCGGGAATATCGTTCTTTTTCGCGGCCAGAAAACGTTTGAGTGATTTGGAGAGGCGATCAGCGAGCATCTGTACAGTTGTTGCTGGTACGTGCTCACCTTGTCCCTGGAAAAGTTTTTCCAGGTCATACTTCGTGGGGAATGTTCCATCTTGCTCATACTGTGTCTTGACCGTCTCGAGCATGTTATTGTAAATCAGGCGAGACTCCATCAAGCACGCCATGAGCAAGCGGGATGGTTCTTTATTCACAAACAAACGGTACTCAAACGTTTTCATAGAGGTATTCTACCGCATTTCATTAGAATTGTCAGGCGGCAAGGGCGTACCCAACCCAGGCCCCAGGTATGGAACGCCTTTTTCACCCCCATAGCTGAAGCTAGGGGCACTCAAAGGCGGTTAATGGTAGTTTCAAGTTTCAAACCTGCTCGCTGGATGAGAACACAGCGCACAGACCCTTGCGACCTCGCTTGAGGCAAATATAGCTGCAAAATCGGAAATATGTCAAGCAAGCAGGCAATAATAGCAGGAGGAACTTTTCGCGTATGAGTACCGGACGAGTTGGGCGCTGGCAGAACTGGTCGGCGTCGGTGAGGAGCGCGCCGGGGACGGTGGTGAGGCCGCGCAGCCTGGAGGAGCTGGCGAAGCTGGTCGGCTCCTATGCGCGCGAGGGGCGGCGCGTGCGCGTGGTCGGCGCGGGCCATTCATTCACGCCGCTGGTCTATACGGACGACGTGCTGATGTCGCTGGATGAGATGCAGGGGATTGTGTCGATTGACCGCGAGAAAAATCACGTCACGGTCTGGGGCGGCACAAAGCTGCATAAGCTGGGGAACGATCTGCTGGCGAAGGGACTGGCACAGGAGAACCTGGGCGATATCGATGTGCAGAGTATCGCGGGCGCGATCAGCACGGGCACGCACGGCACGGGCACACGCTACGGCACGCTTTCCACGCAGGTTGCGGGCCTGACGCTGGTGACAGGCACGGGCGAGGTCGTGGAGTGCTCGGAGGAGCAGAATCCTGAGATTTTTAAGGCCGCGCAGACCTCCTTTGGCACGCTGGGCATCATTGCAAAGGTGACGCTGCGCACGATTCCCGCCCAGCGTCTGCACTACCAGGGCCACCGCGAACGCCTCAGCAGCGTGCTGGCGAACCTGGAACGCTATAAGCAGGAGAACGATCACTTCGAGTTTTTCTGGTTCCCCAATACGGATTGGGTGCAGGCGAAATTTATTAATTCGACGGACTGGCCGGCGACGAAGACGAATTTTCTGGGCACGCTCAATAAGATTGTGCTGGAGAACTGGGTCTACTGGGTGATTTCTGAGATGTGCCGCCTGGCGCCGCCGTTCTGCGCCACCGCCAGCAGGATCTCAGCCGCCGCGATCGCCAGTATCGATGAGGTGGACTACAGCCATCGCCTCTTCGCCACGCCGCGCATGGTGAAGTTTCAGGAGATGGAGTATAATCTGCCGGCGCAGCATTTGCCGGAGGCGCTCAGGCGCGTGGAGCAGGTCATCAAGGACCATAGGATCAACGTCCATTTCCCGGTCGAGTGCCGCTTTGTCAGGGGCGACGATATCTGGCTCAGCCCGGCCTATGGACGCGACTCGGCCTATATCGCGGTCCATATGTTCAAGGGCATGCCCTATACCACATATTTCCGCCACGTCGAGGCTATCTACCGGGACTACCAGGGGCGTCCCCACTGGGGCAAGATGCACACGCTGGACCACCGCACGCTCTCGCAGCTCTATCCCCGCTGGAACGATTACCTGCGCGTGCGCCAGCAGCTCGATCCCCAGGGCATATTCCTCAACGATTACCTGCGCGAGATGCTTGGGATTGAGGTTGGCGAGCCGGTCACGTGATTTATTTCCCGGCGAACCGCTCCACTACCTCGTATAGCACGCGCGTGCCCCATTGCATGGCTTTGACGCTGATCCGCTCGTTATGGCCATGCACGCCGCTCCAGCCGCTCGTGTCGCTGTATAGTTCGGGCGCGAAGCCGTAGACTTTGGTGCCGAGCCGGCTGACGTGCTTGGCGTCGGTTCCCCCAGTGAGCAGGGTGGGCACGACGGTGGCCTCCGGCGCGTGAACCCGCAGTACGTCTTTGATGACTTCGAAGAGTGGCGAGGCGGGATCGGCCTCCAGGGCGATCGAGGGATCGACGAACTCGATTTCGCAGTCGGGACCGAAGATGGCATGCAACTCTTGCAGGAAGCTCTCTAGCGTCTGGCCGGGCAAGATACGTGCATCCACATAGGCCAGCGCCTCGGAGGGGATGACGTTGATCTGCGAGCCGGCCTGGAGCATGGTTGGCGCGACAGTGTTGCGCGCCATCGCGTGCAGTTCGAGCTTGAGCATCTCGTCGATCGACAGCCGCTCGATGGCCGCCCCGGCGCTCACTTCGTCGGCGAGGACCGCGCGTAGCTCCTGCGCGATTTCCGGCGGTTGCGCGCTGGCAAGTCCCTCGATGTAACCGCGCAGCGTTGCAGTGAAGTGAACCGGCGGCTGCTTGCCGCGCACCCTGCTCAGGAGCTCACCCAGCCGGACAATCGCATTATTCTCATGGGGAATGGAGCCATGACCGGGCTCGCCAGTGGCGCGCAGTTTGAAGCGTGCGGACCCCTTCTCGGCGGTCTGCACCGTGTAGTACACCTTGCCGTTGATCTCCAGGCCGCTGCCGCCACCCTCGTTGAGCGCGTACTCGGCCTGGATAAGCTCAGGATAGTGCTCGACCACCCACTCGGCCCCCTGGTGCCCGCCGGTCTCCTCGTCAGCCTCAGCCATATAGATCACGTCGCGCTTGAGCGGCACGTTGTACCGTTTGAGCAGGAGCATCGTCATGAGTTCCATCGCGACCATGTTCTTCATGTCCAGCGCGCCACGCCCGTAGAGATAGCCGTCGGCGATGATCCCACCGAAAGGATCGTGGCTCCACTTCTCCGGCTCGACCGCCACGACGTCGGTGTGCGACATCAGCAGCAGGGGCGGCAGCGAGCCATCGCCTTTCAGGCGCGTCACCAGGCTCGCGCGCGCGGGATCGGGTCCGACGACCGTACACTCAAAGCCCTCGCGCTCCAGCACCGTGCGCAGGTAGTTCGCCGCCAGAATCTCATTGCCCGGCGGGTTGCGCGTGTCCAGGCGCAGGATGTTGCGCAGATGCGTGATTACCTCTTCGTCTACGGCTTGCCAATCGATGGGGAGATGGGTGTTCGCTGTGGTCATGAAGCGTGCCTTTCGATAGATACGGATGGAATTCGTTTCTTTTAAGGTATGCTACCGCAAGGGCAAACGTCAAGACCGCGCTGTATCAAATCCCGCGTGAAGCCTGTTCACCTGACGCCAACGCACCGGCCAGGATTTTTCACGGGTTTGATGTTAAATATCGATGCCCGCTAGCTTGTGCGTGCCCAGGGTGAACGAGACCTCGCCGCCGTGATGCAGGTCGTGCTCGATGACGTGCCAGATCACCCACTGGCGCGTGAGGTGATAGGGCCTGCCGTTCCACTCTCCCTCAAAAACGTAGTCCAGATCGGCGGGCGTCCAGTGCGCGAGCGCGTTGTGAACCATCTGCCAGGTCTGCTCAAGCCCACTGATCAGTTCGGAGACGCTGCGGGCGGGCATTCCCGGCTCGTCCCAATGCTCCAGCGGCTCAAGCGAGTCGTCTCCCTCGCCCATGAGACCGTGAAACCAGCCGGCGCGCGTGGCGAGGATGTGCGCGACGTTCTCGCCGATCGTGCGCAAATCGGGCGATGTGCGCAGGGTAAGCTGTTCGTCGGTGAGCGGCCTGATCGCCCGGATGAGAAGGTCCTGGTACGTCTCCCAGCCCTTGTAAAAAGGCAGCAGGTTGGTCTGTTCTTCGGCCATGAATATGTCCTTTCAACTAAAGCGTTTGCTTACTGTCCTTCGTCCTCTGCGCAGTATCGCACAGAAAGCGGCAATTTTTGACCCTGATTGAGATTATTTTCTCGCGTTCCAGTCTGCAATGATCTCGTTCCATCTCTGCTGCACCTGCGTCAGTTCGGGCAGGGAGAGCGGAAGCGGCTCGTCGCTTGTGCCGGGCGGGGGCAGGTCGTCGGTGCGGGCAAGCAGTTGCCAGAGGTCGCTCTGCGCAGCCGGGCCGTAGAGCATGCTGGTGGCCAGGCGCAGGCGCAGGGTCTCCGGCTCCTCGCCAAAGGCCGTGCCGGGCAGCGTGGCGAGTTCCCATCTGTCGAGCAGGTACTGTGCGAGTTGCGGGCTGGTGGTTACGCCCAGGCGGGCCAGGGGCGCGCGCCAGGCGGCGAAGTCGGGATAGAGGTAGAAGCCGCCCGCCGGTTTGGGGCAGGCGATGGCGAGTTCGCGCAGCGTGCGGTACAGCGCGTGCGTGACGTGGCCGTGCAGGCGGGCCGCGCGCCGCAGGTATGCCTCCACGTCAGGATTGGGCGTGAACGCTGCGCTCGCGGCCTCTTCGATGGGCGTGGACGCGGCGGACCAGATTTCGCTGGCCAGCGCGCGCACTGCCCTGCCAAGCTGCTCGCCGCGTTCGCCAGCAGGCAGGATCGCGTAGCCCAGTCGCCAGCCGCCGGCGGAGAAGCCCTTCGAGAGTCCCCCCGTGACGATGCTGCCCTCTGGATACAGGCTGGCCGGCGAGACGTGGGACCGCCAGCCGTGCGCGAGCTCGGCGTAGATCTCGTCGCTGATGATGGTCACGCCCGCCGCCCGCGCCCAAGCGGTGATGGCCGCGACATCCTCCCGCGCGAACATGCCGCCGGTCGGGTTGCCCGGCGAGTTGACGACCAGAATGCGCGGATTTCCTCCCGCCGCCCGCGCCCTGCTCGCCGCGTCCGCGAGAGCGTCGGGAGTGAGCCGCTGGTGATCGACGGGATCGGTGGCGACCGCGCTGACACTGCGCCCGGCCAGCCGCGCCTGGGGAGCATAGCTGACCCACGACGGGCGCGGCACCAGCACATCCCCGTCCAGCGCCTGCAATAGCGCGTAGATCAGGGGCTTGCTGCCGGGTCCCACCACCACCTGCTGCGCGCTGCACTCCACACCGCGTGTGCGCGTAATATAACCTGCGATCGCCTCGCGCAGTTTCGGCACGCCCGCTACCGGAGCATAGCCCGTACTCTCAAGCGCCTCCGCCAGGGCCACGCGCAGAGCCGGGTGCAGCGGAAACATCGCCTCGCCGAAGCCCAGGTGAAGCGTCCGCCGGCCCTCCGCGCGCCGTCTCGCCACCGCCTCATTCATCGCCAGCGTCGGCGACGCAGCCATCGCGCGTCTCGCTGCATGTAATTCTAGAGGCGCGCTCACCTCAAATTGCTGCCCCGTCGTCGCGCTTGCCCGCTCGCTTTGCCGAAAAATGTGCTGCTCCATGTGCCCATGCCTTTCTGCTGTTGAAGATGGTCTTGGCGAGAGTGTAGCACGCGGCACGCTGGAGGTTCAAGATGACGAACTTGGGCTTGCGTGCCACGTCCCTGTCTGATCCGGTAAAATCTGAGCCGTGTAATGGAGAGTGTAGTTTCCGCTCAGCGTATTCTGGGGCGAAACCGTTCCGCTCATGTTTATGGTTGAAAGACCATCATCGGAGGTCACGGTGAAGCGCAGCGAGTTATCAGTCCCGACGGTTCCTGCCAACGATCCCCCTCCTGTTGCCTGGCCAGAACTGAGCGTCATCCTGCCGCTGATCTGCTGTTGATTTTGCGTGAAGGTAAGGAAAAGTGTTGCGCTTGTGCCGGCTGTGTTTTGGATCGTACCTTGATAGGAAGAGGCCAGGTGCGGGTAGGAAGGCCCATTATTGGAGAAGGGCCCATTATGGGATAACGCAATGAAGAATATCAATCCACCCGCTAAAAAGATGATTCCGCCGATGCTCACCAGCAGAAGCAGCCTGCTCACCGTTTTTCGTGGACGAGGAGCGGCCAGTGCAGGCGGATAGAAAGTTGGGCGAGCGGCTGCCGCCGTCGGCTGGTAGCCCGGCGCGTAGACCTGTGGGCCGCCCGCTGCGACCGTTGGCAGGATGCGCCCCGGCGGTGGACTACCCGCAGTGCGAGCCGCTGGAGGCAGTGGCGGAACCTGAGCCTGGGCGGAAAGCAGGTCCTGCAGAACCTGGCGCACGGCCTGCACATGGGCCGGTCTTTTCTGCGGGTCCGGGTCCAGCATCTGCGAGACGAGCGTGGCTAAACTCGCAGGAAGCGCGGGAGAGAGCGAGAGCAGGGAGGGAAAATGAAAAGGCGAGAGAGAGGGATTGCGTCCCGAAAGCATCTGGTGCAGCACAACGCCCAGGCTATAAATGTCCGAGCGCGGCGTCGTTTGGGTCAGGCCATATTGCTCGGGTGGCGCATAGCCCATCGAGGCATAGTAGGCCGTGTCTTTCGTCTGCTCGGGATTGAAATGGCGGGCAATGCCAAAATCGATCAGATAGATATGCCCATCGGAGGTGCGCATGATATTCGCGGGCTTCAGATCGCGAAAAATGATCGGCGCTGGCCGCTGCTGGTGCAGGTAGCCCAGCACGGTACACAACTGGATGCCAATCTGCAAGGCTTCGTCCAGCGGAAGCTTGCCCCCCTTGCGGCTCAGATAATCTTGCAGCGTTTCGCCCTCGAGGAAACTCATCACCAGGTACCAGCGCCCGTTCTCCTCAAAGTGATCGAAAATGCTGGGCAGATTGGGATGCTGTAAACGCGCCAGCATGGTCGCTTCCTTGCGGAAAGCCGCCACCGCTTGCGGCAACTGGTGTGCATCCATCCCGCTCTGCCGCATCTCCTTGAGCGCGACCAGGCGATTGCCAAGCTGGATATCCTCAGCCTTGTAGACCGCGCCCATTCCGCCGCTGCCAACCGGCGCGATCACCCTGTAACGCTGCTTCAACACTACATTGGCGACCACCTGGCCGGTCCTGGGATGATACATGGCTGTGGGCTGGCCGTTTTGCAAAGAAGAGCCACAGGACTGACAGATGGTTGCCTGTGGCTGATTGGATGCTCCGCAACTGGTGCAGACAAGTGCGCGCGTTGCCATACTGCTCTGCCCTCTCAAGGTCTTTTTTCTGCCTGCGAATCGTACATAATGGCAGGACTTACCCGGATTTCTTCATATAACTCCACTATTTCGTTTTGATTATATCACAAGACGTAGAGGTGGGCATTCCGTTTTCTCCCACACAGCGGCCAAAACCGGCGTTTGGTGCGCCACCTGCACCTCGGCAGGCCAACATCCGCGCCCAGTGTCCCGGCCAGCAGGCCAGGTGCCTGTTTCTACATGGAAACTGTTACCAAGCATCCAAAACTTTTTTATAGTAGGGAAGCATTTTTTCATATCTTACGAACTTATCCGCGTCCTATGTGACATTAGGCTTCCTGCTAGATATGCTGCCCAACGTGCCGGTATGAGTCCCGCGCCATGTCCACCAACATACTGATATATGTTCCTGCACCCCTCGCGCGCGCGCGGCCGACGCGTCGATTATAACAATTGTGCCTGCACGCCAACCCGTGCGGCACATTCTGTTCTGCTGCTGTATACTGTAGAGCAATCTATTTCTCACAGGGAGGAACACACGTTATGGACAAGGTTCGCTGGGGCATTTTGAGCACGGCCAACATCGGGCTGGCGAAGGTGATTCCGGCCATGCAGCGCGGTGAGTACTGCGAGGTTGTGGCGATCGCCTCGCGCAGCCTGGGGAGCGCGCGGGAGGCGGCGCGACGGTTGGGCATTCCCAGGGCCTATGGTTCGTATGAGGAGTTGCTGGCCGATCCTGAGATCGACGCGATCTACAATCCCCTGCCCAATCACCTGCACGTGCCCTGGTCGCTCAAGGCGCTGGAGGCAGGCAAGCATGTGCTGTGCGAGAAGCCGCTCGCGCCAACGCTGGCCGAGGAGCAGCAGTTGTTCGACGCTGCACAGAAGTATCCCCATCTGAAAGTCATGGAGGCGTTTATGTACCGGCACCATCCCCAGTGGCAGCGCGCGCGACAGATGGTGCGGGACGGCAAGATCGGGGAGTTGCGCACAATTCAGTCGTTTTTCTCGTACTACCTGGACGATCCCGCCAACATTCGCAACATTGCCGAGATTGGCGGGGGCGGCATGCTGGACATCGGCTGCTATATGGTCTCGGTGGCGCGTTTTATCTTCGGCGCGGAACCCCGGCGGGTACACGGCCTGGTCGAGTACGATCCCGTCTTCAAGACCGACCGCCTGGCCTCGGCCATGCTGGATTTCGCTGGCGGCACCTCGACCTTCACCTGCGCGACGCAGCTTGCGCCTTACCAGCGGGTACACATCTTCGGAACGCAGGGCCGCATCGAGGTCGAGATTCCCGTCAACGCGCCGGCCAATCAGTCCACGCGCATCTTCTACCAGCACGGGGACGAGCTCGAAGAGATCCGCCTGGCGCCCTGCGACCAGTACACCATCCAGGGCGACCTCTTCTCGCAGGCCATTCTCAACAACAGCGAGGTGCCCACGCCCCTAAGCGATGCGCTGGCCAATATGCGAGTCATCGAGGCCATCTTCCGTAGCGCGCGCAACGGGACGTGGGTGCAGCCATAGTCACTTCTCGTACATCCTGCGCGTCACCCTGCCCATGAGCTTGATCGCGCTCTTGCGGGGCAGGAGGCGCTGCATGAGCACATTCGCCAGGCGGTACGTGCGGCCAGGGATGATTGCGGGACCTCGGCCAAGCGCGGCCAGCGACTCGCGGACGACCGCCTGGGGGGTCATGGACGACATCGAGCCGCGCGGGGCGCTGGCCAGATAGCCGGGCGTACTCACCGCAGCGGGGCAGGAGGTCAGCACGTCCACGCCCTGGCCGCGCAGCTCGTCCCACAGTCCCTCGGCGAACAGGCGGTTATACGCCTTTGTGGCCGTGTAGTTGACCAGCAGCGCGGAGCCCTGGGAGCCGCCGAGCGAGGACATCAGCAGGATGCCGCCGCGCCCGCGTTTGAGCATGGGCAGGCCCAGCAGGTAGGCCAGCGTCATCGGGGCGCGGCAATTCACCGCGATTTCGCGCAGGTGGTCCTCCAGCGGGATCTCGAAGTAAGGACCGATCATCGAGACCGCCGCGTTATAGACCAGCAGGCCGATTTCGAGATCGGCGGTCGCCTCGCGCACCACGCGCTCCAGGTCCTCGCGCGCCAGGTCGAGGGGCAGCGTGCGCACCTCGACGGCGTGAGTGCGCATGAGTTGCGCGCCCAGCGTGTTCAGCAGTTCCTCGCGGCGCGCGATCAGCAGCAGATTCAGGCCCCTGGCCGCGAGTTGCGTGGCGAACTCCGCGCCGAGTCCCTCCGAAGCGCCCGCGACCAGCGCCCAGGGTCCATAGCGTGTACGAAACGCGTCCTGTGTGTTGTGCGTCATCCTGCTCCTCCCAACGCCTCAGCCTGCTCGTCCGCGACCGGCGTCCCGGCGGATTTTTCGCCGGCGGGACGTGTAAATGGGTGTGGATAGCGCCACATGCGATAGATGATGTAGAGCGGGAAGAGCAGCCAGGGCAGGTTTTCCAGCAAGACAATCAGGAAATTCGGGGCCTTATGAATGCCGGCATATTCGTCGCCCAGAATGATCGTCACGTTCGTGAGCATGATCGAACTGTAGATAATGCTGGGAATGCGAATCCACTCCTTCCCCTTGAGATACGCATAAATGGCTACAGCGTAGAACGGGCCGAACGCCAGCGCATCGATCCAGATCGTCATCTTCCACCAGGCCGGGCGAGCCATCAGCAGGGGATCGAACATACTGCCCCAGCGGTGCATCAGGTCCACCGCCGGCGCGGGCGGCCAGATGGGATAGGTGAAGTGGGTTGTGTCAGCAATCACCAGTTGCTCCAGATCGACGAAATAAGTGATGAACAGCAGATTCACGATAAAAAATGCAAGAATGACGATATCCCCGCGCCGTTGGGAGAGAGGGATGGGTTGGCGATTCACGGGCAACCTCCTTTAGGTTGTGCGTTTACTTCCTGGCGTCTCCGCCCGCGCGCCTGGAGCGCGACCTGGATTTCTATTTCGCAATAAATAGAAATCTTTTATGCGGCGGAGCCGCGCGATTCCGGGTAGGTTCCGGGTGATCCCGTTGAAAAGTAAACGCGTTCAGCAATCTTACGCGCCTGGCAGCACGCTGCGGGCGAAGGCGCGCAGGCCGTCGAGATCGTCCAGGTCGAACCATTGGAGCATGAGCTCCGAAATTCCGGCCTGGGCGTAGGACTGGATTTGCGCGCGAATCTCGGCGGGGCCGCCGACCAGGGCGCGTCCGCTGGCGGCAATTTTCTCAGCGGCCTGAGCGAGCGGGAGATTCGCGAGGTTGGAATCGCGGCTGCGCCAGGCCAGGCGGCGTTCAAGCTCCTGCTCATCGCGTCCAAAGAACAGACTGAGCATCATCGTGCGCCTGACATCAGTGGGCTGGCGTCCGGCGGTCTCGAGCAGGGCATCGAGTTGAGCCGAGCGTTCGCGGAAGGTCTGCGGCGGCAGGAAGGTCGCGTTCCAGATATCGGCGTAGCGGGCGACCAGGGGCAATGTGCGTTGGGGACCATTGCCGCCGATCAGGATGGGCGGGCCGCCGGGCCGCTGTGGACGCGGCAGGAGGGTCGCGCCATCCAGGCGGAAGAAGCGTCCCTCGAACGAAACCGGCTCGTCGCTGTGCAGCAGGCGGGTAATCACCTCCAATCCCTCTTCCAGGCGCTGCATACGTGTGGGGATATCGCCGAGTTCGTGGCCGAAGAGGCGATGCTCGCGTTCCTGCCAGCCAGCGCCCAGGCCAAGAATCATGCGCCCGCCGCTCAAGTCGTCCAGCGCCGCCGCCTGGCGAGCCAGCAGCGTGGGGTGGCGGAACGAGAGGGGAGCGACCAGGGGACCGAAATGCAGGCGGCGGGAATGATCGGCCAGGTAAGCCAGCGAAACGACCATCTCCAGCGACTCGACATCGGGCGTGCGAGCGTTCGTGAAGTGATCGGAGCGGAAGAGGCCCGCGAAGCCCAGGTCCTCCGCCTCCGCAACCAGTCGCTGCCAGCGCGGCCAGGTCAGGCCCATCTGTCCCTCGATCATCAGCGAAATGTCTACCATAGATAAGCGTACCTCCGCGTATTTTTCTGTCCCCTCATGATATCAGCTATTGCGCGCGGGTGGTAGACTGCGAGAGCAAACGATTCTGGTCGGCGGCGGCGAGGATAGGCGAGAGCAAAATCCGCCTGGGTGATAACCATGCCGTGCAAGAGTCTCCAGGCAGGGCATGGGCACAAATCCATCGAAAATCATTCCCTGAAAGGTCATCACCCAGGCGGATGCGATATCACGCCTTATTCAGCACCACATCCCCGCAGGCGATGGGATCGAAGCCGGTTTGAGTAGAGATGTCGGTGCTATCGTGGACATTGATGTACCAGCCCTGAGCGGGGATCGTCATCACATTCTGGATCGTCGTTGTGACCGACGCCTTGCCGGACGCGTCGGCCTTGATCGGCGTCAGGGGATAGATCACCGAGCCCTGGCTGGTGCAACTGCCGGCGTGGATATGGGCCATATGCTCGCTTTTGGGGGCCAGGCCGCTCAGCGTCAGTTCCACCTTCAGCGTATGGCCGGAGAGCGTCAGGCGGGCCTCGCCGCTCGCATTCTGATTGGCCGCGCCGGTAGGCTGGAGCGCCACCTGGACGGCCTGGGAGCTTCTCAGGGACGTATCGTGATTCACGACATTCCCGCAGGCAATCGACAGGGCCTGGTCAGAGTTCGAGAGGCCGGGGCCGTTATGGACATCGACATACCAGCCGCTGGCCGGGATGCCGTCTGGCACGCTCACCTTCGAGGTAGCATTCGCCATGCCATGCATATCCGCCGAGACGTTCACCAGGGGATAGAGCGTCTTATCGTGCTCGCCGGACTTATTGCTGCAGGACCCCTGATCGATATGCACGGGATGGACGCTGCCGGGGGCCAGGCCGGTGAGCATAAGCTGGACCGACAGCATATGGCTGGTGTGATCCCAGGTGAGGCTGGCCGATCCCTGCGGCTGATGCTTCAGGGTCGCCGTCGCCGAGGTTCCCCCGACAGGAGTGGACGTGGCATTGTTAGAAAGGCTATTACCGACCGTCGCGGTCGTTGAATGCGAGCCCCCGCAGGCCGTGAGGAGCAGCGCCAGCAGCGCCAGCGCAGCGAGTGCGTAAACGTTTCTCTCCGTGAAATACTTGCTGGACATAAAAATTCCTTTCATCTTCCACCAGTTCTTCGGCAGCACCAGAATGCTGCCACCTCCGGGCTTCTTTGGTTTTTTGCAGGCTCCCAGGCCCTTCATCAGGAGAGCCTGCGCAGGTGAATTTACTCTATCTTTCAGTATACACCTGGATAGAATTTATGTTCGTCTATGAGTCCTGGGCCGTGCGCGCTAGCAAGGATGGGGCGATGGAGACGAAACGTTCACGGGGGGGACGGAAGCGGTGTCGGCCAGTCTGCCGCCGGCGGCGTAGACAATCCCGCCCCACAGGTGAGCCAGGAAAAGCGGCTCGGAGTAGCTTTCCGGCGTGTGGCCCAGCGCGGTATACCAGGCGCGGCCGCCGTCGTAGGCGTGTTGCCAGGCGATCGGGTGGCACGCGCCCATCACGCCGCCCTGGTACGTGGACTCATCGACGGTCAGCAACACGTGGACCGCGCCGGCGGGGTTAGTAGCAAAATTGTACCATTCGTCCGTGCGCACCCAGGAGGCGGGGAGCATGGAGGTCGAGGGAGAGGTAGGATCGACCACGTGGAGCGTTGCGCGCGTCACCCTGGAATGTCCATGCACGCGATCAAAATACGCGCCGACCAGGCCGCCGTACCAGGGCCAGTTATACTCCGTATCGCTGGCCGAGTGGATGCCCACGTAGCCGCCGCCGGCGCGAATAAAGTCCTCCAGCGCGCCGGCCTGCGCGTCGTCCAGCACCGTTCCGGTTGTGAGCAAAAAGATCACGACGGCGTAGCGCGCGAGATTCGCGTGAGTAAAAGCGGTGGAATCCTCCGTAAAATCGAGCGAGACGCCGTGTTCCCGGCCAAGCCTGCGCAGAGCCACGATGGCCGCAGGGATAGAATCATGGCGAAAGGCCGCCGTCTTTGAGAACACCAGCAGCCTGACCGGCGCAGACTGGGACGCGGGAGCCGGGCCGGCGGTCTGGCCGCCGCTTGCGCAGGCGCACAGGAGCAGCGCCAGGGCCAGCAGCAAAGAGCGTGTGCGGCGCATTCAGGCACCTCCTTCAAATGCGTAGAAAACGACCGAGCGGCTGGCTTGTATTATAGAGAAGCGAGCCATTCCTGACAAGAAAGGCACATGATATCAAATTCGTTTTGGTGGTGATGATGCGCGCCATTCACACAGTATTCAAACGGATTTGATGAGATGCGGACCCAGCGAAGCGGTGCGCAGTGTACTGTGTTGTTGCATTTGCCTGCAAACATAATATATGATGAAGATAATTGTACACTTCTCAACGACGAAAGGAACGGACAGAACGATGTGTTACGACGACAACGCGCGGCCGCCTGAGCCGCCGGGCGCGAACGGGCAGGCTCATGGCGAAGACCTGGTGTTGACTGCCGAGGACGGCAATCGTTTCGCGGCCTATCTCGCGCGTCCCTCGCAGCCAGGTGGGGCGCAGATCGTGATCTATCCCGACGTGCGGGGCCTGCACCAATTTTACAAAGAGCTGGCCCGGCGCTTCGCCGAGGTTGGCATAACCGCCCTGGCGATCGACTATTTCGGGCGCACCGCCGGGCTGACCGCGCGCAACGACCAGTTCGAGTACATGCCGCATGTGCAGCAAATGACGGTCCCCAACGTTCTCGCGGATGCGCGAGCCGCCCTGGCGAGCCTGGAGAGCGGCAGGCCGACCTTCATCGTAGGCTTCTGCCTGGGTGGCAGCCTGACCCTGCTCTCCTCGGCCACGAAGGGTCTGGACCTGACCGGCGCGATCGGCTTCTACGCGGGCCTGAGCCGGCAGATGCCTGGCACCTCTGGCAGCGTGCTGGACCTGGCGGTGAAGGTGCATACGCCTTTCCTGGGTCTCTTCGGGGGCGCGGACCAGGGTATTCCGGTCGAGCAGGTACACAAACTCGACGAGAATCTGGATCAGGCTGGAGTCGAGCACCAGATCGTGATCTACGAGGGCGCGCCGCACAGCTTCTTCGATCGCCGGGCGGCAGACTACGCCGAAGCCTCGCGCGACGCCTGGACAAAGATGCTGGCGTTTATCAAACAGCACAGCTAGCACATCGTCACTTGACCGATGTGGAAATCAGGATTATCCTGCGTCCCGTGGCGCAATCCGACCGGGGTGGCCCTTTTCGATCCCTTTGAGGGATTGAAACCCCCTAATACATCACGATGCCGTCCGAGACGTTCAGGTCCTCGCCGGTGGTAGAGCCGGAGAGGTCTGAGGCCAGAAAGAGAGCGGCATGAGCGATATCGGTGGGTGGCGCCATACGACCCAGCGGGGAATCGCGCAAGAAGAGGCGGCGAGCCTCCTCGACGCTGATTCCCTGCGCGTCGGACATCCCTTGCAGGATACGTCCGATGCGCTCGCCCTCGACGGGGCCGGGCGAGATCAGATTCACGCGAATATTATACGGGCCGACCTCCCAGGCCAGCGTGCGCACCAGTCCCACCAAGCCCAGCTTGGCGGCTGCGTAGGGAGTGCGGCCAAAGAGCGGGCGTTTGCCGGTCATCGAGCCAATCATCAGGATATTGCCGCTGCGCCGGGCCAGCATGGACGGCAGGAAGGCGCGGCAGCAGAGATAGGGGCCGGTCAGATCGACATCCAGCGTCTCCTGCCACTCCTCAAGCGAAATCTCCCACAGCGGGGCCGTTGGTCCGGCGATCCCGCTATTGTTCACCAGAATATCGACATGACCGAAATGCGCCAACGTCTGCTCCGCCATGAGCTGCACGCTCTCCTCCAGGCGCAGATCGAGCGGGATGACCAGCACATCGCGCTGATACTCGGCCACCAGGGCGCGAGTTTCTTGCAGGGCCACGACATCGCGCGCGGCGAGGACGAGATGCGCGCCCTCACGTGCGAATGCCTGGGCGATGGCGCGCCCGATGCCGCGTCCCCCACCGGTTATCACAGCAATTTTATCTTGTAACAGCATCAGGCTGTCCCTCCTTTCGTGCGTGCGGCGCTATCTGGTCGTTGGCAGCGTAGACAGCATAGAGAAGATCCAGACGAAGTACGCGACATAGGCCCCGATGACCAGCAAGAACCCGATGCCGACCGGAATGAGCACGGCCGCCGACGCCTTACCGCCGCTGAGGCGATGCACTCCCATCATCATAAAAACCAGCAGCACGATCGAATACACCAGGCCCGCAAAGCCCGCAAGGGAGCCGATGCAGGGAATGAGCGAGAGCGCCGCGCTGAGGAGGCCGATCGGGACCGTGATCAGCGCGTAGCAGTAGGCATGTGATAAGAACGAGCCCTGTCCTCCAAAGGCCCGCGCCATCAGGTAGAAAATGCCCGAGCCGAAAAAGAACGAGATCGGCACAAACGCAATGCAGAACAGGACAGCGATGACCGCCACAATCGGCAGCGCCTGGGAAACGAGCGTTGCTGCATTGGAGGGTACGATGAGCTGGATGAAAAAAAATTCCAGGAACAGCACTGCCAGAACGACCAGCGCTTCGACGACGGCCAGGAACAGCAACTGAATCCAGATGATATCCCAGGCCGCCTTACCCTGTTCCCAGGCGAACGTCGCGGCTTTGGGATGCGTGAGGACGTTCCAGTACTGGCGCGGCAACCGGCGCAAGGCTTCTCCCAGCGGCAGGGGACGGGGCGGCGCGCTCCACGTTCCGGGCGGCGGCCCATACAGCGCCTGCGGAGGGACAGCGTAGCCATAGGGCGGAGGACCGGCGAAAGCAAATTGCGCGCCGGGCGTGCCTGGTAGCGGACCAGGCGGTACGCCATAGGTGGGAGGTGTGCCCGGTGGCTGCCCGGACGGCGCTCCAGAGGGAGGCGGCGTGGATGCAGGCGTAGAAGGAGGGACCGCCGGAATCTCAGGGAACGGCGGACCGAACGATTCTTGTGCCGGAAACGGCGCAGGAGCCGGATCAGGCGGGGGATATCCGTCTGCGGCAGGCTCCTGCCTGGGGTCATCAGACATAGCAACCCTCTCTTATCTGGAAAAAAAATTTTGCTCGAAATCTCCCCTTGCCACAGATACTTACCCGGCCACCGGGGGATATTATATCATCTCGCCACCGCGCTGAGCCGGATGTGGTCCTTACACCATCCCCCAGCAGGTGAGGTGGGTTGACTTGCAGTCAGCACAAAACGCCTCCAACGCGGCAACATGGGCCGTTGGAGGCGTCTGCTTCTGCGCTTGCCGAGCGGTACGCTTGTGCCCGACTCTAGGGGAGTGGCTTCTCAGGCAGGCGGGCGAGGATTTGCTGCAGCAATATAGTATGCTCTGTTTGCACTTCTTGCAGCGACGCAACTTTCCCGTCGAGAGCAGCAACCCTGTCGTCGAGAGCAGCAACCCTGTCGTCGAGAGCAGCAACCCTGTCGTCGAGAGCGGCGATCTTGCCGTCCTGCTCGGCGAAGTGTTGGCGCATTTCGGTTTGCAGTCCAACGATCTTGCCGTCCTGCTCGGCGAAGCGTTGGCGCATTTCGGTTTGCAGTCCAACGATCTTGCCGTCCAGTTCAATATCCTTCTCTCTCAGTTCGGCAAGCTGCACATTCGTAATGTGGTCGTGCGTCATCAGCGCATCAAATAATTTGTCGTATTTCTCGCTTAGCTTTTCCAATGTTGTTTTGTCAACCATCGCGTGTAGTGCAATTGTATGCAATTCAGCCGTTTGTTCAAGAGCCTGGACTCGTTTTTCAAGGTCTGGCATGGGTCAAGCCTTTCATTTACTAGAACTGGCCCGGATGCCAGTTCAATTATACCATAATTGTCTTTACGAGGGTTACGGTGCCTGAGAGTATCTATTTGATTAGAAGTGGTGGTAGTTTGGCGAGCGTGCCGATACCAGCCCTTTCATAGCATGAGCGCGCTTCTTCATCAGCAGCTCTTCTCCCTTTGCAACATATTTTCTTGAATGTGTGGATATAATAACACACTTTCAGAGAAAAGCAACAAGCAAGCGATATTTCTCTAAAAATGTTGGGGACACGTTTGCTGGTAAACATCCAATATCAACGCATGCCAAAAGTACCAGATTGAGGCCCTTATATGCGTGTGTTCTGAGAACGAATGGTACACTGTAAGGCGTCAAGCGACGAAAGAACGTCAATCAGGAAGGGCATTTGTTTTGTGAAAAAGACCTGCTGGGGACTGTTGTACCTGGTTTTGCTTGTCGGGCTGGCGGCCTGCAGCTCCCCTGTCACCCATCAAGCCTTATCGTCGAGCAACATGGCGAGCAATTCGCTCAATTACAGCGAGTCGCAGCCGTCGCCCACGCCCACGCAGATGCCCCGGATGTCGCTTCCCAGCCAGCAGGTCACGCCCACGCCCGCGCACACCTCAAATTCCCAGCCGCCGGCCTCCGGCTGTGTGACCTATAGCAACGAGACCACGCAGGTGCCGGCGAAGAATGGCGGGCTGGCCGCGCCCTATGGACCGGCACCCACCTCCAGCGAAGCGCAACAACTCGCGCAGCAGCTATTTCAACTAATCAATCGCGATCGCGCTGCCTGTGGCCTGCCCGCGTTCTCCTGGAACTCAACCCTAGCCTCGGGCGCGCTGCTGCATAGCTGGAACATGTATCACTGCGGCTTCAGCCACACCTGCCCCGACGGCATGACGCAGTATCAGCGCATCGCCAACGAGGGCTTTGCCGGCCAGAGCGATTGCGGGGAGAACATCGGCGAGGCTGGGCCGTATCCCACGCCCTGGGCCGGCGTGTATAAAATTCAGGAGAGCATGGCCCACGAACCGCTCGGCGGCTGGCATCGCATCCATCTCTTCAGCACAACTCTGCATCGTATTGGTATAGGTATATATGTCGATCCAAGTGGCATGATCTGGTTTACCGAGGACATGGCGAGCTAGCGATTCGCCTTCTCGGAGCGTCTCGTCTTCTTCTGGGGCTAACCGGAGACGGCATACATCTGGAACTTGCTCGCGTTCAGCGTCACGTTCTGATTAATCTGGGGTCGCAGTCCTCCCAGTCCGCTCTGAAAGCCCGTATCGCTATCGGTTGCGGTAATCATCCAGTTAGCCGGCTCGCCGGTATTCGCCGGCCAGACCTTCGCCTGGAGCGTAGTGCCACTGACGCGAAAGCGGATCGTGTACGGCGTATTCGGCTGTGGAGTGTAAGAGAGCGTCGAGCCAATTGTCGGGCCATGCTGTGGGTCGATGCGTTTCAGGAAGTGAAAACTCTTCCCATCCAGCAGCACTTTATAGTAGTGGTTATCGTTCTGATAGCGCAGCATCACGCCGATGTGGGAATTCGTAAAGCTGTCGAGCATTGCCGTCACCAGGATTTCGGCATCGGCGTGGGGTGTTGTGCCCAGCGTAGCGGTATAGAGCGGATGCCCCGCAGCCGTGCGAAATATCTTCCCCGTCTGCTGCGCGATCGAAAAATCGTTGGAAGTGGCGGCATCGCCTCCCCAGGCCGTACCATCGGAGGCGGTGCCCCAGAACGGCTGATCTGGCCGCTGGAAGGTATCCTGATAGAGAAGTTGGAGCGTGGGCGGTGGCGTCTGCGCGGGCGTCGAACCGTTGCCGGGCGTCGAGTTCTGCGCCGGGGTTGAGGTGGCGGACGCTGTCTTTGTCGTGGCCGGCGTCTGGGTATGTCCCGTGCCGGTCGCGCCGGGATTGCCGGAACTGGCGTGCGAGATGACCTGCCAGGCGATGCCGCCTCCCACCACGATCAGTCCCGTCGCCGACAGGCCGGTAATCAGCACCTTGCGGCGCGAGATCCCTCTGCTCTCGGACGGGGCGGGCGCGGGAGGGGGCGTCCCCGGCAAGTAATCGGGCTGCGGGACAACCGGAGTGACCGGGTTATAGTATCGATTGGGCTGCGCCAGTATGGTAGGTGGCGCGGCCTGTCCGCCTGCCGGCGTTGCGGGACGAGCCTGCTCGTAGGGATTTGCCTGCGTTGGAGCCTGGCTGTGATATATCCCCTGCGCGGGTTCGGGCGCGAGCAGAGGGAGGATAGGCGTCACGGGAGCGGCCTGTGCTGCGGGAGCCTGCTGTGAAAATACCGCCTTCGCGCTCCGGCTTGCCTGCTCCAGAGCGTTCGCGAAAGCGCGTACACTGCTGAAGCGTTGCGCCGGATCTTTCGCCAGCGCAGTCAGTATCACCTGTTCCACCTCAGGCGAAAGCTCTGGCACCTTCGCGCGCAGCGAGGGCGCCGGCTCCATCACATGCTTAAAGGTAAGCTCGGTAAATGAGCCGGTGAACGGGGTCGAGCCGCTCAGCCATTCGTAAGCAACAATGCCCAGCGCATACTGATCGCTGGCAGGCCGCGCATGCCCCTGAATTTGCTCCGGGGCCATATAGGCAACCGTGCCGGTCATCTCCTGCGTCATCTGGGTCAGCGTGCTCTGCGCGACCACCGCGATGCCGAAATCGCTGAGCAGGATCTCCTGGCGTCTTCCAAGCAGCAGGTTTTCCGGTTTAACGTCGCGGTGGATAATTTTCTCGTCATGCGCATATTGCAGAGCGGTCGCGACCTGCCCGACATACTCGACCACCTGAGCAAGCGGCAACCGCTGGCCGCGTGGGTGGCGCTGGCGCATCGTTCCATTGGGAGCGTAGTCCATGACCAGAAATGGCGTGTTGCCCTCCAGGCCGAAGTCCAGGACGCGAATGATATTGGGATGAATCAGACGGACGAGAGTGCGCGCCTCCGCACGAAAGCTCTCGATATCTTCGCGCGCGAGATTTGTGTGCAGGAGTTTAATCGCGGCGAGATTATCGAGAAACACCTGCTTGCCGAGGTAGACATCCGCGAAGCCCCCGCTTCCGAGAAGTTGTACCAGGCGATAATTGCCCACCTGCTGGCCCACGCGATCGTTCATCAGATTCCTCCTCGCCAAAAAGTTCTTTTGGGAACTGGATAGCATGCCAACTCTGTTCTTCCCACAACGAGTTTGCGAGTTTTGCAGTATTATAAGCGAATAGTTACGCGCGGACAACGGTAAAAGAGACAATTTTGCGGGCTGTGAAATATTACCTCTGGCTCATGAACATGTATTCCCGCATTCTCCACTTTTCTATCTGTTTGCTTGGAAGGTGACTTCTGTAGCTGGTCCCGCTCCCCTGCACAGTATCGTTCTGCCAGAAAAGCCGAACAAATGGGCTATTGAGGCGGGACGAAACTTGACCGGGCGCGACCAGCCATCTATAATAGGTCGCAGCCCGGTTCGTGCTCCGCACCTCGCTGGCCGGCGACAACAGAAAAAAGGTGTTTGCGCCGCCAGTATTCCTGAATAGTTGACAACGCAACGCGTCGAGGACGGAACATAAACACATATCTATGCATTGCTTTCTTTGCTGAAAAACGACTGAGAGAGGCGTAATCATGTCTTTGATTCATTCCCACACCGATGGCCCCACGTTCCCGCGCAGCCAGGATGCAACCTCTGCGGTTGGAGGGCAAACGTCCAAGCATGTGGTAATCATGGGAGCCGGCCCGGCTGGCTTAACGGCGGCTTACGAGCTGGTCATGCGTCACCAAGTGGGAGTTACCGTGCTGGAAAAAGATCCCCGCTATGTGGGCGGCATCTCGCGCACTGTTGAGCAGGATGGTTATCGCTTTGATATTGGCGGCCATCGCTTCTTCTCCAAAAGCCAGGAGATTGAGGATTTGTGGACCGAGATCATGGGAGAGGATCTGCTGGTCCGGCCTCGTCTTTCTCGTATCATCTATCGAGGGAAATATTTCGATTATCCTCTCAAAGCGTTCAACGCGCTATTCAACCTGGGTCCCGTTGAGACGGTTCGCTGCATTGCCAGCTACGCCAGGGCGCGGCTCTTCCCCACGCGGAATCCGCAGAGCCTGGAGGAGTGGGTGACGAACCAGTTTGGCCATCGACTCTTCAGCATCTTCTTCAAGACCTACACCGAGAAGGTCTGGGGGATCAGCACCAAAGAGCTATCTGCCGACTGGGCGGCGCAGCGCATCAAGGGGTTGAGCCTGTCGGAGGCCATCAAAAACGCCCTGCTGCCCAGGCGCAACAAAAGCGGTGGGGCCGTAATCAAAACGCTGATCGACGAATTTCGCTATCCCCGGCGGGGTCCCGGCGAGTTGTGGGAGCGCACAGCGGGGCTGATCGGAGAGCGGGGCTATCCCGTGTTGATGGACCAGGAGGTAGTGAGCATCCAGCACGACGGCAGCCAGGTCACGGGAGTTGTCACCGCCGATGCAGAGGGAAACCGCACGGTACAGCGAGGCACCCACTATATCTCGACCCTGCCGATGCGCGAGCTCGTTCGCGCCTTCGATCCGCCCCTGCCGGCCTTTGTGCAGCAAGCGGCGGAGAGCCTGAAGTATCGCGATTTTCTGACGGTAGCCCTGATCGTCAACCGGGCGGAGCTCTTCCCGGACAACTGGATCTACCTGCACGATCCCGAGATCGTCGCCGGGCGCATCCAGAACTTCAAGAACTGGAGCGCCGAGATGGTGCCCGATCCCAGCACGACCTGCCTGGGCCTCGAATACTTCTGCTTCGAGGGCGATGGACTCTGGACCTCCAGCGACGAGGACCTGGTGAAGCTGGCGAGCAAGGATCTGCTCACGCTCAAGATGTGCCGGCCTGACGAGATACTCGGCGGGGTAGTCGTGCGCCAGCCCAAAGCGTATCCGGTATATGACGACGAATACAAGCAGCACGTGCGCACAATTCGCGATTACCTGGAGGAGCATGCGCCCAATCTGCAACTGGTGGGACGCAACGGGATGCATCATTACAACAACCAGGATCACTCGATGATGAGTGCATTGTGTGCGGCGCGCAACATTGCCGTCAACGCCAACCTCGATCCCTGGAGCGTGAACACCGACGCCGAATATCACGAAGGCACGCGCGACGTAGAGGACACCTCCGGGCGCCTCGTTCCACAGCGCGCAATGGTGGCGGAAAAATAAGGGAAACGACAGCAAGGGCTGAAAAAAGCTCAGGAGAGGATATGGAGAACCAGAGGAATATCTTACTGACCGGAGGGGCCGGCTTTTTTGGGGATATTCTCAAGAGGGAATTAGTGCAGAGCGGCTGCAAAGTTCTCTCCATAGATCTACAGAAGGACGCCTTCACCCATGAAAATTTCACGGCTATGCAGGGTGACATTTGCGACCTCAAGCTGCTGGAACAGATTGCAGCGGCGCAGAGCTTCGACGCGATTATTCATGTCGCGGCCATCTTAGCGCATGCTGTGAAGGATAAAAACTTTCTCTGGAAAAGCAACGTAGAGGGCACCCGCAATGTTGCCGAAGTGGCCAGGCGTTTTCACATATCAAAGGTCATCTTTACCTCCTCTAATTGTCTGTGGGGAGAGAGTTTTGATCGACCGGTGACAGAAGAGGACTCTCCGCGACCGGTAGAGATCTATGGCCGGTCAAAATGGGAAGGCGAAAAAATCCTTCAGGAATACACGGATAGCTTCCACTCGATTATTTTTCGCTGTCCGACGATCATTGACGCCGGTCGCCTGGGCTTGCTGGCCATTCTCTTTGAATTTATCGACGAGGGCAGGAAGGTCTGGGTCGTTGGTGGAGGCAAAAATCGCTATCAATTTATCTTTGCCCAGGACCTTGCGCGTGCCTGTCTCAAGGCGCTCGACTATAACAAAAGTGCGGTGTTTAATATAGGCTCTGATAACGTGCCGACGTTCGCCGAAGCGTATACCGGAGTGATCCGCAAGGCGGGAACAAAAGCGCGCGTTGCGAACCTGCCACGCAGTATCGCGATCCCGGCCATGAAGCTTGCCTATGCGCTGAAGCTCTCCCCGCTTGGGCCGTATCAATACAAGATGATAGCCGAAAACTTTGTCTTCGATACGTCGAAAATCAAGCGAGAACTGAATTGGAAGCCGACGGTTGGGAACGAGGAGATGCTGTACAGAGCCTATCGGTATTATCATGAGAACTTAAACGATATCAAGAATCGCACCGCCGTTTCAGCGCACAAACAGGCGGCGAAGATGGGCGTTATCCGTCTTTTAAAATGGCTCTCTTAAAGTGTCTAGTTGCAATGTCATCAAGAAGCGTGATAGTGGGGAGGCTTCAGGATACCTCCTGTCACGACGCCTCGTTGTGAGAAAAACATACACGCAAATTCTTGGAGGATCAATCTATGCAGAAGTTTCTGCAACGTCGTCTGTATGATAGCCTCTCCTTCCTTCTTCTGGTAGCCTTGCTCGGGGGATTTGCGATCTTACTTCATATCAATCCAGGGAAACCATCGGACTCAATCCATTTGATCTTACAGGCCCGGGCCTGGCTGCAAGGGCACTTAGATATCGGCAGGCATATTCACGATTCGGTCATCGTCAATGGCAAGGTCTATATTATCTATCCTCCGCTTCCCGCGCTGCTGATGGCGCCGTTCGTAGCTCTGCTGGGCGATCGTTTCAGTGATGTCTGGTTTACCTGGGCGTTCGCGGCCCTGAATATCGTGCTGCTGTTTCGCACGCTCGAGGTGATGCGTGTGCGCCGCATCACCAACCGCACTGTGCTTGAGAACTGGATTATTGCGCTAACTTTTGGTTTTGGCACCATCGCCCTGTGGCTGGCCCTGGGGGGCAAGGTGTGGTTTACCATTCAGACGCTCAGCGTTTCTGGGATTATATTCACGCTGCACAGCACGCTCAGCCGGCGCTGGTCGCTGGCCACGTTGGGGGTTGGCCTGGTCGTGCTCACGCGCACCTCCGAGGCCCTCATCGGCATCGTGCCCCTCATCGTCTATCTGCACGATTTGGGGATTGGACGGCGCGTCGCTGGGCGGAGATATTTTCTGCCGCAGCGCTGGCCAGCGCTGCGCGAGCTGGCGGGGACGCTTGCGCCTTTCGTTGTCGCGCTGTTGCTCTATCTGCTTCATAACCAGCTCTATTTTGGCAACTTCTTGAGCACGGGCTTTGATATTCAGAATCAGCAATTGTATCCGCAGATCCAATACGGCGTCATAAGCTGGCATTACATCTGGCCCAACTTTGTGATCGATTTCCTGCGCTGGCCCAACTTTAGCTTCCTCAATCCTTTCGACGTGCATCCCCACGTCGATCTGATCGCCGGTGGCATTGGAACGAGCATCTTCTTCAGCACGCCGCTGCTGGCGATCTTTCTCTTTGCTCCCCAGGGCAAGACGCCTCAGCCCTGGCTGCGCGCCACCTTCTGGGCGACGGTTGCCATTCTGCTGCTGACCATTCTGGCTTACTGCATGGCGGGATGGTTTCAGGTGGGGGCGCGCTATCTCTTCCCGCTCTATCCGTTGCTCTTTGTATTGCTGGCGCAGCGAGCGGCTCCATTGGATGCGCGCTGGCTCAGCCTGGCGAGCTTGAGCGTCTTTATCAACCTCCTGCTGGCGCGGGCCTTCTGGGAGGGAAACTCCTCAAAGCTCTTCGTAGCGGCCAGCGCCGGCGTTGCTCTGCTGGCCGGCGCGCTCGCGTTCTTCCTGCTCAGGAGCCAGAGGCAGCCGCGTGCGGAGGAAGCGCCGGCCTCGAGTCCGCTTGGAGCCGGAGATAGTGAAGAAGTCAACGCGCACGCAGACGGACTTCATCCTCTCTCAGCCGGGCGTCGGTCAAATGAATGAAAGGCAGAAAGCAGACAGATGAGACGACTATGGAAGGTTGCGGGAAGAGGACGCGCACTGTTTGGGGCTAGCCTGGCGCTGCTTTTCCTGGCGATCTGGCTGGTGACAAGCGCCGCGGCGCTACATCCGCTCAGCGCCCGGACCGCGCCTGTGCTCCCGCGTCCTGTGGCGCAGGAAATACCAAAGCCTCAGCGGGGCGATTCTCAGCGGGACGCGCATGAGCAATATTCAGGGCTTGACGGATGAGCAGCTTCGGGACTGCGTAGTCCAGGGCGCAAGCGTCGAGCAGGCGTCGTCTCAGGCGTTATAGAACGGCGACATGCGCAGAATCCACCGGCGCGCGACGGGACGAACGAGCGAGGTGAGCAGGCGTCTGGCGCCGACGATGCGCGTCAGGTGTTGCATAATGTCGTCGAACGAGTGGCGCTGATAGGCGAGCAGGCGCTGGCTTTCCTCGGTATCCAGCCAGTCGGTGCAATATGGCTCCGTGCCGAATGCCTGTTCCGGCAACATGCCGATGCCCATCATTTCCAGCATTCGCCTGAGATAATCCCGGTAGAGTATCTGGCAGGAGGGACCGCCGCCGATGAGCAGAATCTTGCCCCAAACCTCCTCGGTGCATACCCCCTTTGCGACCGCCAGGCCGGCATCGTAGGGATGAATAACCTCGAAGCGCGTCTCGAGCGGAATGCGGAACATGATGGGGTGTGGACTGCGCAGGCTCAGCGGTGGGATATCCGCGAAACGGAAGATCGTCCACGGCAGCCCCGACGCTTTGACCATCTCCTCGCAGGCAATTTTGTGCGATGAGTAGTGGTCGGTGGCCTGCACCGGATCGCTCACCCTGCGCGGCGGCGGCTGGTCCTGGGTGTGACCGAAGACATCGAGGCTGGACGCAAAGAGAAACCTCGGCGGGCGCGCCAGGCTGCGTGCAGCGTCGAGCAGGTGACGCGTTCCCTCGACATTGATTGAGTGCGCCAGGTCGGGCTGCTCCTCGCTGCGCGGAGGAAGCAGAAAGGCCAGGTGAATAATCACCTCCTGATCCTGCACCGCCCGCTCCATGTCCGCCGACTGCCGTATATCGCCCTGGATCAGCTCGATTTTTCCCGCGAACCGCCGGGCCGTGCGCGCATGGACCGGGCGTTTTGACACAAAGCAGCGAACCTGGTGCCCCTGATGCAGCAATTCGTGCAGGGTGCTCATGCCCAGATTCCCGAAAGCGCCTGTCAGCAAAACTTTCATGAGGCTATATGCGGCGCAACTGCCCATGTACATAACGTGAACAGGCGCCGTCACTCCTTTCCTCCATCACAAAAGATAGCCTGGATGAGAGGCATGCAGCTCGCACGCCTCTCGATGTTTATATCAGCAAATGTTCTAGTTGATCGATATACCCCTCAAGCACGGAGAAAGTTGTCTCGACCGGCTCGGAAGTGCTCAAATCCACGCCCGCCAGTTTCAGAGCTTCGAGCGGATAGAGCGAATGGCCGGCGTGCAGGAAGCTGAGATAATGCTCGGCGGCCTGGGGATCGCCGGAGAGCACCTTGCGGGCCAGGGCATGCGCGCCCGCGATCCCGGTCGTGTACTGATAGACATAGAAAGGCTCGTAGAGGTGCCCGAAGGTTGCCCAGGTGATGCCATCGCGCGCGGGATCGATCTCGACCTCGCTGCCATAGCCCTCCGCCAGAAATTCGGCGAACCAGCCATTGAGCAGATCGGCGGTCAGGCTCTCGCCGCGTTCCACGTGTTCATACATCGCCAGTTCCAGGCGAGCCAGCATCGGCATCGTGAAGTAATAGCGGTGGAAATTGCTCATTGCCTCATCGAGCAGGGCAATGCGGAAATCGGGATCGGACTGCGTGCGCAGCAGGTAATCGCGCACCATCGCCTGGTGGAAGTTCGAGGCCACCTCGGCCACAAAGAGCGAATAATCGCCGTAGACCAGCGGCTGGGTATGCCAGGCCAGATAGGAGTGCATCGAATGGCCCAGCTCATGCGCCAGCGTGCTCATCGCCTTCAGCGAATCGTGATAGCTCATCATGATAAACGGGTACGTGCCGGGGCAGCCGGAGGAGAAAGCGCCCGCGTACTTGCCCTGATTGAGCGAGCGATCGACCCAGCGCTCCTCCAGGCATCCGCGCCGCAGAATCTCCACATACTCCCTGCCCAGCGGCTGCAAGCCCGCGCCAATCCACTCCACCGCCTGGGCATAGGGGACCGCCGGCGACTTCGTAGTGAGCGGGAAGCGCAGATCGTAGCTACGCAGCGGCTTGATTCCCGAAACGCGCCGGCGCAGCGCCCAGTAGCGGTGCCAGACGGACTGATGCTTGCGGAACGTCTCGATCGTGCGGTGAAAGACCTCGACCGGAATGTTATTGGGAGCCTGCGAGGCTTCCAGCGCGGAGGAATAGCCGCGAGCGCGGGCCAGGAAGATGAACTGCTTGACCGAGCCGGCCAGGTTGCTCGCCAGCGTTTGCTGGACGGCGAGGTAGCCATCGGCATAGTTTTCCCAGGCCGTGCGGCGCGTCTCGCGGTCGAGATCGGCGAGCAATTCGAGAAGAGTGCCATGTGCGACGGGAATCTCCTCGCCCGTGCTTGATCTCGCCGGAGCGAAGCGCATCTCAGCGACCGTCAGCATGCGATCAACCGTCTCCGGCGTGGAGAAAGGGTCGATCAACTGGCCGAGCAACTCTTCAACCTCGGACGAGCGAACGTGTGCCCGCTGGCGCAGCAGGTCATCGAAATAGTGGGTATAGACGGCCAGGCGCGTATTCTCGCTCAGCCAGCGACGCAGCGTCTCCGCGCTCAGGGCCAGAATCTCCGGCTTAAGAAAAGCCCCGGCGGCCTGCACCTGTCCGATCAGCGCCGTCGCTTTATCCGCGAGCGCTGCGGCGGCCTGGTCGGTGTTATCGACCCGCGACGAGATACTCGCATAAACGTACAACTTCTCGGCGCGGTTCATAATCTGAAAGAAGGCATCGAGGGCCTCGATCAGCGTCTTCGCATTCTCGCCCAGTCTGCCCTGGTAGGTATCCAGCGTAGGCAACTGCGCCTGCACCTGCCGGTACTCGGCTTCCCAATCCGCCCGCGTGGGGAAAACGCTGGCAGCGTTCCAGGTCTCTTCCTGGCGAACCTCGCTGCGCAGGGGGAGTGCTGTTTTTGGCATTCTTGTCTCCATCGTAAACGTCTCGCTCTTTTTTCGCCCGGTCCAGGCCGGGCCGGCGTGCTTTTATCGTATCATATTCGTGATTTCTGTAGGGAAGTTTAGGAGATATGACATACTGCTCATCCTCGCAACTCGGGAACCATCTGCCGGAGAGGAGCCCAGAGCGACCTTCTCGTTAGTATTTGGGGTATCATACATAGGAGCATGAACACATTCACAACACAACGAAGGGGGTTCTCGATGTCCATCAACGAAGAGAGAGCGAGCCTGGACCGCCGTGCTTTTCAGGACGTGCTCGCCGGGGGAGTGAACCAGTGCTGGGGCTGTGGGAGCGCGAACGAGCAAGGTTTGCAGATCAAGAGTTACTGGGGGCCTGATGGCGATGAGACCATCTGCATCTGGCAGCCGCGTGAGTATCACACCGCCGCCTGGCCCAACGTTCTCTCCGGGGGGGTGATTGCCAGCTTGATCGACTGCCACAGCGTTTGTACCGCCATGATGGAAGCCTATCGCGCGGCGGGCCTGGATTGGGAGAGCGAGCCAGGGATTATCTATATCACCGGCTCCTTGCAGGTCAGCTACCTCAAGCCGGTGCCGATGCAGCATCCAGTAACGTTGCGTGCGCATATCAAAGAGAAGCAGGCACGCAAGATGATTGTGCAATGCTCTGTCTTCGCGGACGAGCAGGAGTGCGCGCGTGGCGAGGTGGTCGCGGTGCTCTATACACCTCGGTCCGCGTAGGTAGCAGAAAGGATAGCTCTATGGCCGATAAGCCAATCCCGGTTGACGCCTCGCTCCTGCACACGTACACAGAGGCTCTTGGTTCCATTGGCCGGCAGGACGAGGGAGGACTGAGGCGGCCAGTCTACAGCCCTGCGTGGATGCAGGCGCGCGAGAAGCTGGCTGAATGGATGCGCGCCGCCGGGCTGGAGGTGCGCGAGGACGCGGTCGGCAATCTCTTTGGAAGGCTTCGCGGTCGGGACGACAGCCGGACGATCCTGACCGGCTCGCATCTCGATACGGTCCCGCTTGGTGGCAAGTACGATGGCGCGCTGGGCATTCTGGCGGGGCTGGTGGCATTGCAGGCGCTGCGCGAACAGGTTGGCCAGCCGCGCCGCTCGCTGGAAGTAGTAGCGCTGTGCGAAGAGGAAGGCAGTCGCTTTCCCGCTCACTACTGGGGCACACGCGCGATCCTGGGACTGATCGAGGCCGACGAACTGGATCGGCTGCGCGATGACCAGGGCGTGACCATCGCGGAGGCCATGCGCGTCGTGGGTCTTCCTCCTGAGCGGTATCGCGAGGCCGTGCGCAACGACCTGGATGCCTTTCTCGAACTGCACATCGAGCAGGGCCGCCGCCTGTTTGAGGAACGGATTGACGTGGGGATTGTGCAGGCCATCGTCGGTTTGCACCAGCGCTGGATCAGCGTCACAGGGCGGGCGGACCATGCCGGTACGACGCCGATGGACCTGCGCCGCGATGCCCTGCAAGGAGCGGCGCAGATGGCCGGCGAGATCACCCGGCTGGTTGAGCAGGAGGGCCGCCCCGCCGTGATCACGCTCGGGAAGTGGGAGGTCAAACCCGGCGCAGTAAATATCGTGCCGGAGAGCGTGCAATTTTCTCTGGATCTGCGCCATCCCGATGAGGCGACAAAACAGCGCCTGGCCGCCGCCATCTGGTCCCGCTGCCAGACCATCGCGCAGGAACGGGGACTTGAACTCTCCGGCGAGATACTCAGCGACAGCCCGCCCAGCAACATGGACTCCGCGCTCCAATCCGTGCTGATCCAGGCGGCGGAGACGTGCGGCGCGAGCTGGAGAGCGATGCCCAGCGGGGCCGGGCACGATAGCCAGGAGATGGCCCGCCACCTGCCCACCGCCATGCTCTTTGTGCCCAGCGTCGAGGGCCGCTCGCACAGTCCCGCCGAGTACACCGCGCTCGCCGATGCCGTCCGGGGCGCAAGCGTGCTGGCGACGGCGCTGTATGAGTTGGCGTATTAGAAAAACCAGCCTCCGCAAAATCGGAGGCTGGCCGGTGGCGTTCCTGTCCGAATCAGCCGAACGGGCCGCCGCGTGGAGGCTAGGTGCGGTTGGGAAGCTGCTGCAAGGACCAGCTATTGCCATCGGGATCGCGAAAATACGCGAAATCTCCCCAATCCTGCACATCGATTTCGCTGATCTCAGCGCCTCGCTTAATCAGCGCCTCGCGGGTGGCTCTCACATCCGAAACCACCATAAGCAGCCCTTCGAGCGAGCCGGGCTGCATCGTGGTGATACCCGTCCCGATTGCGATCGAGCAGGCGGAACCGGGAGGGGTCAACTGAACAAAGCGCAACGTATCGCTGACCTGCTGATCGAAGTCAGCGTGAAAGCCGATCTTCTCGGTATAAAAAGCTTTTGCACGATCAACGTCTGAGACGGGCACCATAATCAGTTCGATCTTCATCGGCGTGTCAGGCATAATTGTTCTCCTCTTTCTTTCTGCTTAATTGGTCATCTCCTTCAAGTATATGCGAAAAGCAGGACAGAAACGACCCTCGTTTCAGCGAATTAATAGTCGAACCGTGAACGCGCTTCCCATTTGACATTACCCGGCTGCATGCCATAGAATCACAACAGCATCAAGCTCTAGCGAGAACGGTTGTTTTTACAGAATCGAGGATTTCAACGGTGAAAAGACAGGTACGATGGTTCTTCTGGCTCGAAACGAGTGTAGCCAGCATCACAGGCATTTTATTTGTAATAACCCTATTCTGGCGGGACTGGATCGAGCTTCTCTTTCATATCGATCCCGATCAGGGCAGCGGATCGCTGGAGTGGATAGTCGTTGGCTGCCTGCTACTCGTTACGCTGGTCCTGTTTTCCCTGGCGGGTTATGAGTGGCGCAAGGCCCCGCTGGCGGTGAGATAAGCAGGGCCACATTTGCATTGGGCCAGGTCACTGATTGGTTGGCGCGGCGATTGTCCGCGTCCCACAGGCATCAGGATAAGCCAATGGCTCAAGGACACGGTGGGCTGGAAGCCAGGCCCATTGCTTGCGCAATTCTGCAGGACGCCCACAAGTATGCAATTCTGCAGGACGAATATGGGTGTGCAGGGCGCACGCGGGCATGTAGGACGCCCACAGGCCCGTTGGGGAGCGTATCGAGCGGGACGCACACAAGGGGCATCCCTACTATGGACGGGCGTTGGCCCGTTGGGTTGCACATCGAGCAGGACGCACACAAGGGGCGTCCCTACTATGGACGGGCGTTGGGTGCGTGGGTCCATGTTACGCGTATCCTGGCGTCGGGGCGATCTGATGGCCTGGTCGCTGGACGTGGCTGCAGTGCCAGCGTCCATCCCTTCGCCCCACGCAGGCACGTTCGCGTCGTTTTTACACGAAACCTGTGCAAACGAACCAATTCTCGTCCATAGTAGGGACGCCCCTTGTGTGCGTCCTGCGTGCTTACGTACTCACCCAGCTATTACCTTATACCAGCTATTACCTTATAGAGGGGGCGACAGGCTGATCGCTTCCTCTGCCCCTGGTCATCAGGCAGCGGGGCCGGCCACTGGAAACAGGATGCGAGCGGATTTGCTAGGGAACCTGTTCCTGGATATATGCTCCTTCCTCTCTACTCGCGCTGCCGCTTGCTTACCGGGGGAATGATGGCCGGCAGGCTGGCCTCGCGCACGCGCGTATTGAACGCGGCCACATCCGTATCAATAATCTCGCGCAGTTGCCGGGTGAGCATGGCGACGCGCGCCGAGAGATCCTCGAAGAGGAGGCGCGCCTGGCGGGTCGGGGCCGCGTCGGCGCTGGCAACCGTGCCGGCGAGGGAAGCGAGCTTGGCCGAGAGGCGGATGGGTTCAGAGAGCGTATCCATCTGGTCCTTCGCCTCCGGCTGAACGAATTCCTTCTCGACGGGAGAAAGTTTCTCTTTGAGCGCCTTGCTCAGCGCAGCCAGCTCGTCGTGGATATCCAATCCCCTGGTACGCTGCTCCCATTCCTCGGCCTGGCGGCGCACGCTGCGCACCGTATTAACCGCCTCATGCACTTCGGAGATCCTGGCGCGGATGGCCTGGAGCAGCTCAAACTGCTGCAGCAGATCCTCCTGCGAGGCGGTGATGCGCGGGTCCTTGCGCACCTCAAAGGACTGCATGTAGACCTGTTCGCCCAGCTTGAGTTGAACCTGGTAGGAGCCGGGCGGCACCAGCGGGCCTTTCACAATCTCCTCCGACTCTTTATCGCCCTCGATACCGGTGGGAGCCGGATAGCGCAGATCCCAGACGAAGCGATTAGCGCCCGCCGCTTTGGGCACGCGCGGCTCCTTTTGCTCCTTCTCCTCTTTCTCCTTCTTTTTCTCGCCATCCGGGCCTGACTGCTCCTTCTTCTCGCTGGAGAAGGTGCGGATGACCTTGCCGGAGGCGTCGAGGAAGGTCAGCGTAACCTCGCCCTGCGGCTGCTCCTTCAGGTAGTAGTGGATAAGCGCGCCATCGGGCGGATTTTGCCCGGCGTCGAGATACCTCTTGACCTTCTGGCCGGTGGTGATCTCCTGCTGCCGATACGTCACCTGGAACGGGCCGAGGAAAGAGAAATTCTTGCCGGCGGTTGGCGGCATTTCGTAGCTGAACGCCGTAAGCAGGCGGGCGGTCGAGCGCGGCTGGAAGAGATAGGCGCTGGCCTCGCGCACCTCGTCGCTTATCTGGCGCAGAGGCGTGATATCGTCGAGAATCCAGAACGAGCGGCCATGCGTCGCGATCACCAGGTCATCGTCCTTAACAACGAGATCGTGGATAGGCACGGCGGGCATATTCAGGCGCAAGCTCTGCCAGTGCGCGCCATCGTCGAAAGAGACATAGACGCCCGTCTCGGTTCCGGCAAAGAGCAGGCCGCGCCGCACGGGGTCCTCGCGGACTACCCTCGTAAAGTCGTCGTCCGGGATGCCGTTTGTGATCTTCGTCCAGGTCTTGCCGTAATCATTGGTTTTATAGAGATAGGGGCGAAAATCGTCCATCTTATAGCAGGTCGCGGCCAGGTACGCGCAGGCGGGATCGTGCGGCGAGGGCTCGATAATGCTCACCAGCGCCCATTCAGGCAGATCGGCGGGAGTGATATTCTCCCAGTTCTGACCGCCGTCCTGTGAAATGTGGAGCAGGCCATCGTCTGAGCCGGCCCAAAAGAGGCCCTGGCGGTGCGGCGACTCCACAAAGGCGAAGATCGTGCCATAGTACTCGGTGCCGACGATATCCTTCGTGATCGGGCCGCCGGAGGGACCCAGGCGGCTCTGATCGTTGCGCGTCAGATCGGGACTAATCTCCTCCCAACTGGCGCCCTCGTCGGTTGAGCGAAACACGTGATTGCCGGTGGCGAAGAGGATATTTGGATCGTGCGGAGAAAGCACGATCGGGAAGGTCCACTGGAAGCGGTACTTCAGGTCCCGGGCGGGCCAGCCGCTGGACGCCTCGGGCCAGACCGTGATATCGCGCGCCTGCTTCGTGCGATAGTCATAGCGCGTCATATATCCCTGGTAGCAGCCGGCGTAGACAATATTGGGGTCATCCGGGCGCACGGCGATATAGCCGCTCTCGCAGCCGCCGACCTCATAGTAGTCGGCGAGAGTGATTGCGCCGAGGTCCGAGCGGCTGGGCAGCGAGATAGTCGTGTTATCCTGCTGCGAGCCATAGACGCGGTAGGGCGTCTGGTTATCGGTGATCACGTGATAAAACTCAGCGGTAGGCTGATTATAGATCGAGGACCAGCTATCGCCGCCGTTGAAGGTCACGCAAGCGCCGCCATCGTGGCCGCAGATCATGCGCTGTGCATCGCGGGGATCGATCCAGAGGTCGTGATAATCGCCATGTGGCACAGAGACCTGTGTAAAGGTCTGCCCGCCATCGATCGACTTATAGCAGCGCTCATTGAGTATCCAGAGCGTCTCGGCGTCCTGGGGATCAGCATAGATGTGATGGTAGTACCAGGGGCGTTTGCGCAGATTCTTATCCTCCGAGAGCCGTTCCCAGGTAGCCCCCGCGTCATCTGAACGGAAAACCGCGCCATCCTCAGCCTCAACGATAGCCCAGACGCGATCCTTTTGCGCGCCCGACACGGCCACGCCGATCTTGCCGAGCAGACCGCTGGGCAGGCCCTTATTGCGAGAAATATCGGTCCAGGTATCCCCGCCATCGGTAGACTTATAGAGGCCGCAGCCCTCGCCGCCGCTTTCCAGGGTATGGGGCAGGCGTCGAGCGCGCCAGAGAGCGGCGTAGAGGACGCGCGGATTATGGGGGTCCAGCGCAAGATCGTGCGAGCCAACCTCCTCATTGAGGAACAGGATCTTCTCCCAGGTCTTGCCGCCATCGCGGGAGCGGAAGACGCCGCGCTCGCTATTGGGACCGTGAGCGTGTCCAAGCGCAGCGACGTAGAGCAGATCGGGATTCTCCGGGTGGACGCGAATCCTGCCGATCTGGCGCGTATCCTCCAGGCCCAGGTGCGTCCAACTCCGTCCGCCGTCGGTGGATCGATAAACGCCATCCCCATGCGAAACATTCCCGCGAATAGTCGTCTCGCCCATGCCAACGTAGATCACATTGGGATCAGAGGGAGCGACAGCAAGAGCGCCGACCGAAGCGCGCTTAAAGAAACCGTCGGAGATATTCTCCCAATACTGCCCGCCGTCATTCGTCCTCCAGACGCCTCCTCCCGTCGAGCCAAAGTAGAACACCTGCGCGTTGACTGGATCGCCCGCCACCGCCACCACGCGGCCCCCCCGAAAGGGGCCGATCGAGCGATACTCCAGCGAGGCCAGGAGCGATGGGGCCACCTCGCCCCCTGTAAACTTCAGGTTGTTCGACGCTTGCTTGTCCCGGTTACTCATGCAACAGCCTTCTTTCTAAGTTGAGTGGGTCAGGTATCTCTTTGTACTCTATCACATCAAGGCCGCTGCGCTTGTTTGTTGGGGTGGGATGATAGCCTGGGGGGGCTATGTATGGGGTGAGAGCGAGTTTTTATGAAATCTCTCTCTTTCCCCCCGGTTGGTTTTGTGACGATTTCGGCTTCTTTGGCATGTATCACCTCTTCTCTTTCTTCCGTCTCTGCTTTCTGCGCTTCTTTCCCCTAAACTGAGAATGGCTTGTGCCCGGAGAAAGAGCCGTCCCGGACATCTCCTCACTTGTTACAAAATCACCTTCCAGCACATCGAGAAACAGTCTTAGCCATCGCTCCTTTCCCATTTCCTCAATGAGCTTAACATTCGATTGTATCCACTCCTCTACACTCAAAAGTGGAGGATGTTCAACAGCGTACATTGGATCGATGTTAATAGCGTTGTAGGGGTTAAAGGATTGCTCTTCTGAGTTTATCTTTCCTTGCAGCAAATTTAAAAGCAGTGTTAACCATTGTTTAACGCCCTTCTCCTGCATCAGTGACGCATTTATGTTCACCCACTCCTCATCTCCGATCGAGGGGGTATGAAAGATGACAAGTTGAGGAGTTATCTTTATTGCATAGAAAGGATTGATCAAAATGCGTTGAATATGCCCTGTCGTAATATCTCTTCTCATAATGTATTACCTCTCAAGCTGCAATTATTCTTTATGTGGGTCTATTTTTGCTTGCTCCGGCTCCTCACTTTGAGGATTCTCAACAGACAGCTGTTCATCAAGCTTCTCTTTAGACTCCGCTTTTGCGGTGAGGCTTCGTTGTGCCTCATTATCGCGTGCAGAGCTATCATCTTTTTTCGGATTCCACAGTTCAACTTCCTGTAGCATCTCTTGTCCCTGTATCCCATTTATAGTTCTGCTAAACTTTATGAACGCATCATCGTCGTTCATGTCTTGGTAATCTTCTATACGGTAATCATACTTTTGACATTCCAATGTTACTTCGGCTACAGCCTTGCGGCTAGCGTAAATTCGGTCCTGTATTTTAAAAGTTGTAAGAAGGCCACCTGCAACAGTTGCTATCAACCCGGTGACAGAGACGATTGGGCGTGGCACTCCGTCTATGCTAGCCATTGTTGCAGTACCAGCAGAGAAAACTAAAAGGATGATCTGGAGCCAGGTATACCAAAGTTGCCATTTTTGTGCATTATCCTCGAGATGACCAATATACCAGTTTGCTCTACGTCTGTATTCATGCCTTTTTTCTTCTCTTTCTTTCTGATCTTGTTCTTTCTTTCTACGCTGAAGATATTCTTCTTTCTGTTTTATCATATTTTCTACCTTAAGCTCTTGTAACTTCCTTCGAGACTCTCTCTTGACTTCATCCTCTATATCCCTTTCAGCTTCTTCAAGCTTTCGTAAAAGAAGCATATGTCCTAATGCTTCTTTTGATCTTGCTTCTCTTTCTCTTAGTTCATCGATTCTTTGGCTAAATTCCTCATCTGTTATTTGTCCCTCCTCATGATCTATATTGAGCTTCTTTAGATCATGCAGATATTTCTTAGAAAGAGTGATATCATCCATAATTGCTCCTTCTCAGGATAACTATCGAGTAAAAGACTGCTCTTGAAAAATTGAACTTCCCAATTGGGAAGTTTAGTTACTAAATCTTATTTCTTCAACTTATTAGCAAAACTGGTACTTTTGATAACTTGTACCTGGCTGTCTCAAAAGGTAGCTCGGCGTCATTTTTGAGAATGATTAGAGGTTGTAGACATGCTTTTAAAATAGTGCTCAGAGACGGTTATAGCCAGATTGGGAATTCTCTTGGAAAAATTTGGCAATTTGTTTAAAATAGGTGATAGGTATGGAGTTGAGGCTTGCTGTTTTGCATTAGACATTTTACAATAAACCTGTCTTAGTGGTTGGCGTCTGGCTGATTGAGGGTTCAAAGCTTTGTTTTTAGGAGAGAACGTATATGGATGCAGCTATCCAACTAAGTTTTCTAGAAGGATCAGAAAACGCAAATGTTATTGTGGAAAGTGCCGGGTATGGGTCAAAGAGAGAAGACTTAGGAACATTTAAAGACTCATTGAGAGCTCCTGTGCATAGATGGTTCACATATCCAGCCGGTTTTTCTTACAAAGCTGTTGAAGAAGCTTTTCGTATGTACGATATCAAGCCTGGCATGACTGTTTACGACCCCTTTGGAGGTACTGCGACAACTAATATCGTTGCGAGCCAACAAGGAATACACTCCTATGGTGTTGAGGCCCATCCCTTTATTCATTTTGTAGGCCGCACAAAGCTTTTCTGGAACTTTGCGCCTGCGGAGATGCTTCGGCAGATAGACGCATTAGTTGAAAGTATTAAAATTTCTTTGAGAGAAGGCAACATTGCTGCTATCAATGTAGAAACTATATTTCCCGAGTTAGTTTGTAAATGCTATAGTCGAGAAAAATTGACGTATCTTTACATTTGTCGTGAAGTAATTCGTTTTTTGCCTCCATCTCCGTTCCAGGATTTCGCGAAGCTTGGCTTAACAAGCCTTCTACGTACTCTAGCAGATGTACAGACCGGGTGGCCTTATATCGCGCCTAAAAAAGAACGACGAACGGCGGCGGAAAAAGGTAATGTGGATGTCGTAGAAAAGCTGCGTGATCAATTGTATCAGATGTATTCTGATATCCAAGAGATACGCCGCGATAGACGTTTTATTGGAGATGCCCATTTCATTTTCGGAGACTCGCGATGCCGCCAGGGCAGCATTGAAAGTGCTTCAGTCGATATTGTTTTTACCTCTCCGCCTTATTTGAATAACTATGATTATTCTGATAGGACCCGGCTGGAGATGTATTTTTGGGGAGAGGCAAAAAGTTGGGGGGATATCACTCAGAAAGTACGTTCGCGCCTCATTATGTCTGCTACGACACAGGTGTTGCGCTCAGAATATGTAGAGGGAAAGTTATTAAGGGCAGATTTTATAGATTCAGTTCCTGCTATTGCTACTGAGTTACAGGCTAAAATAGCAGATTTAACTCAAAGACGACTACAAAAAGGAGGAAAGAAAAGCTATGACATTATGGTTGCTGGCTACTTTAACGATATGCTCAACGTCTTTAGGGAAACCTTTCGAGTACTTAAACCCGGCGGTTCTTTCTTGTTGATATTAGGTGATTCAGCTCCCTACGGGGTTCATATTCCTACGGATATTTATTTGGGGGAGGTGGGAAAAGCTGTTGGCTTTGCTCGCTATAAAGTAGAGGATTTACGTACTCGGGGCGATAAATGGAAAGATAATCCGCAGCGGCATAAAGTAGCTCTCAAAGAGAGCATGTTAATTTTAGAGAAGGAATAAGCTAAAAAAAATTAGCATGCTCTCTGTTTCAATTATTATCTTCTTCGTCTTCTGAAGAAATCGACCATAGATCTTCGGGAGAGGATTCAGCTATATCCCATAAAGCAGGTCCATTTTCATCGTTGAGCACTTCTTGCTCGTCAAAAGTCTGAAGGAACTCTAACGCTGCTTTGATCGATGGGAAGTTATAACGTCTGGATTCCCCAAAGTTTGTCTCTATAGTAACTTCAACCTCGCTTACTTCGCGCGCTATGGCGTTATCGAGAGTTACCCTCATGCTCTCGCGCAGCTGAGGTTCTATATCCGAGAGTAATTTGTGGGCAATTTCATCATATAACTCTGGATTTATCTCCGACCATCTCTGCCACGCAAGAGTTGCTTTATGTCTATCTTTCTCTTCCCAAAGGATATCTACTCCATATTCTGCAAGTATAGCTGCAATTTTTTGGAAACTAACCTCAAACAGGGTGACGTCAAAGCTTTCCATCAGCGCTTTCGAGGGAGCACTCCAATTTCCTGCCAGTATGGCTATTGATTTGCGGATTGTTGGAAAAGTGCGCCGTAGACTGTAGTGAGCAGTGCAAACCCAACTACCCTTATCTCGGTTGTGTTTTTTGTAACGGATGTATTTTGATTCGATCAAAACGAGAGGTTGCATTCTTGGATTAGCAATCACTGCATCTATTTGATATTCATTGCCTGCCGAATCCCTTAAAAGCAACTTCGTAGGCTGCTTTGTACGTGGATTTGGCCGCCCGGCTGTCACATATACGCAACCTTGTTCTTCAGCAATCGGTCGCAATAAATTGTTAACCTCTAATTCAATCAGAAGTCCAATAGCTTCTCCAAGTGTGCTACCAGGATTTGCAACAATTCTTTCTTCCAAGCTTAGCTTTCCTTTCTCCTGCTTCTTGTTTTCTCATGCTAGCGCCCTGCCAGCCTGGCTATTTGTCTGAATGCCTTGTGTTACATAGTACTGATTATATGGCCCAGATTGTCAAGGCATCAAGATGGCGACTGCCGGGGTGTATACTTCTTTCCTGATTGAGGAAGGAGTTTGCTGAGCGAAGAGTCTCATGCGACTATCAAATGATTCGGACCCGACCCTGAATTTTCAGGGCGACTCGTTAACTGATAGGATGTATGGTAGTCTTGCGCGATCTGGCGATAGGATTCGCCTTGCTCAATGCGTGCTAAGATCGTGGGCCACTCTGAGCGAGGGAGCGCATAGGGGGGATTAGCGGGGCCGGGGCGGCGCTGTTCTTTTTTGAGGAGAGAATGTAGGGGACGTGGCACATTTTGTCGGTGTGTCACGTCCCCTGAAAACATTGTCAACGGCGGAACCGACGGG